>Ga0233415_10000245_pt1 | contig 26674 bp, 27 predicted proteins | sample Na_anoxic_12_MG_FD_188631 | JGI IMG/M metagenome (GOLD analysis project Ga0233415, IMG submission 188631) | Seawater microbial communities from Saanich Inlet, British Columbia, Canada - Na_anoxic_12_MG | ecosystem: Environmental > Aquatic > Marine > Inlet | place: Canada: British Columbia...
CAGGGTTTTGGTCAATAAATTTACCACTGATTCTATTCCATTGAGTTGCATCTACAAGACCAAGCTCTCTATTCAAGTCTCTAGTAACTTGCTCAATAGACTTATATGTGTTATCAGTATTTTTTCTATCAATAACTATTTTAGAATCTCTTCCCTTGTTAGTCAAGTTTATAATAAATTTATCTTCATCCCTACTTATCTTAGTAACTTTTCCTGCGTCATTTTTCTGTAGCTGTTGGTTCAGTCTAGACTGATAGTCTTTAGCTAAACTTTTAAACTGACTAGCGTTTCCTGTAGACATATTAACTAAGTCAGAAATAAATTGATTATTTCTTTCTTCAGCAGGTGTTAGCTTGTCATCTTTTCTAGGGTCGTATCCGGTTAAGTTTCTTTTCATCTTAACATCAAGTGCACCTTCTAAAGCTTTTCTTGCTTGTTGTTTTTGTTGTTTACCAAACTTATTATCAAAGTCAGGCTCATATCCTGTACCTGCTGAGTTAAGTTTTAAAAGAATTGTGTTTTCGTTTTGTTCTTCAGCGTTTTGAGTAAACCCATACAGCTCACCATTTGGTGCTGTACCTACGTAGTCAGTAAGAACAGAACCTACTTGAGTAGGAACTACTAATTCTGAATCAATAATATTTTTTTTAGCCGCATCAAAACCTCTTCTAAGTGTAGGGTCGTTTAAGACAGCAACACCATCTTTGTATCTTACTACTTTATAATCAATATTTAGAGACTTGGCTATATCGTCAGTTCTTCCCATTACATCATACTTGTCAACAGTATTACTTACTGTCTTCTTAAGTATATTCATTGAAGAAAAAGTATTTGGGTCTGAGCTTATTCCACCTTCACCATCTTTCTTAGCCATATTATATTCTCCTGTTTCAGGATTAATATAAACACCATGAGTTTGTAAATTCATTATGGCTTCATTGTTAGCTGCCATCCATTGCTCCTGACCTGCAGATGCTCCGGATTGCATACGCTCCATTTTAGCTTTGTTTATTTTAGCTATATTGGTTAGTATCTCATAAGAGTCATCAATACCTTGAGAAACTTTTTGTCTTTGCTTGGTGTATTGTTTAGTAGTTATAAGACCATTCTTAAGTAATCGGTCTTGCATTAGCCTAGCCTTCTCAGCCTCTGAGGCTGCGTTTAAGGCAAAGTCTTGTATTGTATTATTGTCTGATTCAACTCCTTGATTAAGTGTCTTCTGAAACTCTCTTGAAGCTTCATCAATACTTGCCTTCTCAGTCTCTCTTCTAGTTACTTCATCAGTTAATGTCTTAGAAATATCAGAACCAATCTTAGACCAATCAATAGCATCGTCTCTTTTTTGGTACTTATAATATGTTTTAGCCATTAGTCGCTTGTTTTATAAAATTTATTAATGCCTTCAGTATCAAACATATCTAGTAGACCACCTTGAAATTGTTGGTTTCCTTGATTAAAGAAATCTGCTTCTAGCGTCTGACCTCCTAAATTATATCCTGTTATTTTACCTGATGTATCTGTAATCTGAGTAGCTTTACTTTTCAGAAAGTCTTGAGAACTCATACCTGCAGAACTTGCAGCTTTATCAAGTCCTTTGAATGCTTTGTTTTGTTGATACAACGGAACCATTTGAAGACCTGCTTGAACAGTTTCTCCAATCCCTGCAACACCTTGCATAGTAGATGCCTGTGCTTGTTCTGCAAATTGTGCCGCTGCTGATTGTGCACCTGCAACTTCTTCTAAATCTAGTTGAATACCTACATCACGTAGCCTGCTTTCTTCTTTAGCAACAAGTTGTTCTAACTTATTTACATCAGCTATCTCTGCTTGTCTAATCTTAGCTTGACCAACCTCTTGTGCTTTTTGAGTTCTTGCTACTGCCGCAGCTAAACCTCTTTGGCTTTCCTTACCCGCCTCAATAGCTTGAGCACCTGCACTAAGCATTGCTTCTCGTTGAGCTTCATAAGCCTCTTTGTTTACAGCCAACTCTTCATAGAAATTAACATCTGTTTTTTTACGAGCTTCAGCCATTGCTTTTTCAGCATCGGCTTCTGCTTGTTTTTGTTTTTTCTTTTGGTCTGCTGCTTGTATGAATGATGCAGTGGTTGTACCTGCTGACATTGTTAAACTAGCTATACCTAATACTGCTGCTGTTCCTAATCCCATTATATATTTTTTATTAACTCTGTGCTTTTACTTCCTTTTAAATATCCATTAGATAAAAATGTATCTATTAAATAAGTGTTGTCGTTGTTAGCGTATACATATTTATATTTTTTATCTTTAGCTGTATTAGTTAAAGTTTGTATCAGTAAATTCAAACCATTTTTTCTATGAGGTTTTTTTCTATACTCTCTATTAGATACTATCCAATCAACCCAAACAACTTTTGAATTAGTGGTATACAAAAACCCTGCACAAACAGGGGTGTCTCCATCTAAAACCATTATACCACCTGTACCATTGTCAGGTAAAAAATCTTTTGGAGGAGCAGAAAATCCCCAACTCTTCCACCATCCTGAAAGGATGTCTTCATAATCTGATTCTATAAGTGGTCTTAAATTAAATATCATTTAATTACAAAGATACTATTTTTTATGGAAAGCTTTTCATTACATTAGAAACTACAGCAAATAATTCAACAGCAGTTGATTTTGTATTGGTTAATGTTATTTCCCCATAATGACCTAATATACCATGTGACTCTGCTTCACTATTCTTTACGCTAATTGTAAATACAGAGGTTGCTCCAAGAGGAGGAGCAATACTTTCAGAGTCAATTTGAACAAAAACTGAAGGATTGGTACTAGGGTCAATAACTTTATCAGAAACTTTTCCCCAATAATAAACTTCTCCACCGGAGTCTTGCCACAAAAAACTATCTCCAATATTTACATTATATATATTTGTACCCATAGGGTATGATGCTGAACCAATAAATATTTCTGATGCATTACCTATTCCGTTTACTGCTCTTGACTTAAGATTTTCAAGAACTCTTGCTCCGTTTGATGATTCAGTTCTTATGTATGAAAATAAAGCTCCTTCTTTTTCTTCAAAATAATTAGCATTTATTCTTCCATAATTTTCAATATCACTTGTCATCTCTACATCCCAAGAATCATTTGAATGTAGTGTAATTGTTTTAAACAATTTAGAAACTAATGGTTCTGAATTAAATACTGTTTTAATTACTGAAGGGTAAGATGTTCCATAAAAATTATTTCTATTTGAATTTGTACTGTGTTTATACAAATTACCCTTGTCAAAAGTATAGAAGTAATTATTACACCCAATCATAAATTGAGGTACAAAGCTATAAAAGGATGGAAATCCTTGAACTGATTCACTATACGATACTGTTACGTTTGACATATATTATTTTTTATTAAGGACAAGAACTACAAGTAATAGGACCTCCTAAAAAAGCTGTTCCTCCGGGGTCTGTTGATAATTGTCTATAAACTCTAGAACCTACAGCTACATTTTCAGTCCAATAACCATTTCGAGAAACAACATTTAAAGTAGTATTGCCATAAAACATAGTTGCATTTGCAAATGTACTTCCTTGAGCTACGTATATTGTTACAAGTATAGGGGAACTTCCACCTGTTGCTGCACAACAAGCTGTCGTCTTAGCTTCCTCAGCATCCTCTAGACTTATATCTCCTTTAGATAAACCTGTGTAAAGCAAATTTAATGTGTCATAACATATAGGGCATTGAAATGAAGAGGTCATTTGTCCATTCGATAAAACTCTATAAGTACTCATATATTTATATTAATCATTACTATAAAATCCATTTGGAGCTATTACTGTTAACTCTTCATTAGTATATAACGTATTAGCAGTTGCAAATGTTTCTCCTTGTGCTACATAATATGTTCCTGTAGTTGTTACGTCACAACAAACATCTTCTGCTTCCGTATTAGAATATCTTATTCCTGTTAATGTTTCAAAACAAGTTGCACAATTTGCTGCAGTTCCTGCAGGTGAAGCTCCATTAAACTCTTTAACCTTTCCATCATTTATTGAATAGAAAAACCCTGTTAAAGGAGTTGATAAATTTGTATCATTTGCTGCATAAATTTTATCTGCAGTTAAAAATGTCGTACCATAAGGGAGTAGGTAATTACTTGGAAAGTCATTTCCACAACAAGCATCATACGAAGTATTTAAACCAACAGTTGCACTACTTTCTTTTATATTACTAACAGATGTACTACAAGTATCACAACTTGAAGCAAATGATAATGAAGGATTTTGTCCTTGACCTGTTAATTCCCTAACAGTTCTAGAACCGGGAGCTACATTCTCAGTATAAAAACCATTTTGAGCTGCTAGTTGCAAGTCAGTCTCAATATAAAACATAGGTGCAGTCATAAAAGTCCTTCCTTGAGCTACGTACACTGTTGTAACAACAGGGTAATTTCCACCTGTTGCTGCACAACAAGCTGTCGTCTCTCCTCCTTGACCTGTGTAAAGTACACTTATTGTATCATAACAAGTAGGGCAAGTTGTTAAATTACCTAGAGCTCCACCTGACTGTTGTCTAAAATTACTCATATTTTTTTTTAATTCTTTTTACAAAGATAGTTAATATATTATTTATGAATTGGTTTTATTATATTACTATTCCACAGTAGTGATTAGAGGTAACTATCTGTTGAGAATTTAATTGCTGTGAATAAAAATCACAAGCTGTAGCTGAAGGAGCACAAGCTGTAGGAGTACCTGAACAAATAAAAGTACCTAAGGTAGTTTCTCTTGCAACAATATTAGTATCAACCCAACTAATCTCTCCATCAAGAGTAATATTACCTGCATTAAATGTTACATTCTCTGTGCTTTGAATTTCTATTCTAAAGTTTCCTTCTGAAAAGTTAAGCAATCCATTTGAACGTTTTCTTGTTATAGTTGTTATGTTGTTTCCTGTTCCGGATGATGTAGTACTAAAAATAGGAGATACTTGTTCAATACTTCCTACAGGTGTAAAGTACACATTTAAAGTATAAATTTTATGATGGTCTGCACTGATTGGTTCTGCTGTTAATTCAAATCCCCATCCTAAACTTATACCGTTACCTGCCCCAAATTCACATACACCATAAGAAATAGTTTTCCAACCGTTATTATTTGAATCGATATTTGAATTGATAGATACATTAACTATATTTCCTAGGTAGTCTGTTTTTGTACATTGATTACTACCATAATCTATCCCATACATACTTCCTAATGTAGGATAAGTTCCTAGCATTGTTGGTTGACCTGTAAACAAATCACAAGCATATCCTTGAGTACCATAAATGGTAGATGATGAAGTTGCTGATGAGCTTAGATTAGCTACAACACCACACTCTACTGTATTCAAAACTGCATTGGATATAAATCTTATTTCATCTCCAACATCAACAGGGTATGTAGATTCAGCATAATATGTATTTGTATCACATCCTGTTATTTCAATAATATTACCTGTACAATCAACACAATCTGATGTTGAAACCAACACACCTCCTGATTGAAACCTTACAATTCCATCTGCTGCGTAGTATCCATCAAGAGCTTTTATAGTTAAATCTATATTACTATAAATTGCTGTTGAATTAGATAATGTACTACCATCTAAAAAATATTCACCTTCTACTGCTGCCATTTTATATTAATTTTATTAAACACAATTTTGTATTTGAACTACTCCTCCATTATTATTAATCGTATAAATTCTACTTCCTGCACTCATATAATAGTTTCCTGCACTAAGATAGTTACCACCTGTTTGAAGGTAATAAACCACATCTCCCAATTCAGGTGTACTTGCTGTATTACCAACATTCTTCCAAGTATAGTAAAACTCAGGAGATGTAGTACAAGCTACAGAACTTCCAAGGTTCATAGATGAACTAAACACACTTCTTGTACAGGATGCACAAGCTACAATATTCTCTAATAACCCTGAGTTATTATTAAGTATTTGCCTAGTGTCAGTTCCTGCTACATCTTCTATGTAGTACCCTGCAGGTGCTGCTACTGTTCCTTCTTCATCTAACCATATTGAGTGAGCTGTATTAAAAGTTACAACTTGGTCAAAGTTCTGACTAGACATATAATAAGTAGTTCCCGGTCCTCCTGAGAAACAACACAAAGAAGTTTCATTAGTATTAGTATCTAGAGATACTGATGTTAACACTCTTGAAGGTACATAAAAACCATCCGCTGCAGGTACATTCAAAGTATCTTCACTATATATATTTGTTGCTGTTTGAAATGTTTCTCCTTGAGCTACATAAACATTAGTAGTACTAGGTATTTCACAACAAACTCCATCCGAACTATTTGCATCATACCCTACTTCCAATAAAGATGTACATGGAGCACAATTAGATAATGTTCCTAAAGTACCATTTCCATCTGATATTTCTCTAACAGGTTGAGTACCTATTCCATCTCCCTCTACATAAAAAGCATTAGGAGCAGGTGTAGATAAATTTACATCTGTATAAAGAATAGTAGCTGTAGTCCAATCTGTTTCTGCATAAGCAAAATAATAAACATCTGTATTAACAGCTCCACAACAAGCGTTATCTTCATTAGTTGATGTCTTTAACTCAACAGACCTCCATACACTACTAATACAATCACAACAAACATCATAACTATCACTAGAGTCATAACATAATAACTTACTAGTAGAAAGATTTGTTCTATACAATAAATATAAATATGCATCCGATGTATTTGGCATTGTAAATGTAGCCGCATACACAGTGGGAACAAAAATCTCTAAAGGTATATCTTGATTTCCTGCTCCTTCGCAATTAGGACAAGCAGTATAACCCGAAATAACAGTACCATTGCCACCACTTCTTCTAATTATAGTAGGAAAGCTAGGGCTATGTAAAGATAACCCTGATGCAACTGCCATTGGTATTGTTAAAGCTGCATCAACATAAAATGTATTTGCGTTTATAAAACTTTCATTGTAAGGAATAAAGAAATTTTGATTAAATCCTTCACCGCAGCAATTATCTCGGTCTCCTGCTTCTCCATAATTTGGTGCAATACTAACTTCTATCTGTTTAGAAACTAAGTACGTGGCTTCATTTGAAGCAGATACTAATGTATTTATATCTACAGCATTATTGGTATATAAAGTATTACTTGTATAAAACCTAAGTTCATCATTTGCTTCTTCCCAATCAAATGTATCACCATCTTGTTTTGTTACATACATAGTAACAGTACTTCCATTTGTAGGCATATTTGACTGACCTTTATCACCTGATGTAGCAAAGTACTCACTTACAATAGGAGTAGTACCTTCTACCATTTCAACTCTAAATTGTTGTCTTGGAGAATTGTATCCATTTAAAGAATAGTCATATCCATAATGAATGCTTTGTTCAGCATCATAATTAGCTGTTAAAGCTAATTGAATAATAGTTAAAGGTTCAGCAGAAACACAGTTTGTTGTAAGTTGAAGTGTTTCACCTACAGAAGCTTGACCTGTAACAGTTACAGTAGCTGTTGATTTTAAGGCATTTGTTTTATTAAAAGTAAATGAACCATTATTAGTAACAGGTCCTGAAGAAGTTGTTTGTCCATCAAAATTTACAGTAATATTGTAAGAACCTCCTAAAACTACATAATCAATTGTAGAAGTTCCTACATTAGAACCTAGTTCTACACAAAATGATTTTTCATTAGAATCTATAGAGAAATCATAACCTACTGTAATACCACAGTTTACACATTGAGAATCAACAGGTAAACTTGTATCTGTAACTGTTAATATATATTCATCGTGGTAAGGGTCGTACCCTCCTAATTTTTGAGTATTTACATTAGAGGTAAATAAATCTCTAAAATAACTTCTCATTCCTGATGTAGATATAACAGATAACTGCTCATTGTTATATGAACCTCCTTTTAACTGTAATACAGCTCCACGTTTTTGGTCAGTAAAATATTTATTAAAACCAAATTGAGCAAAGCTTTCAGGGTTTTCACTTATTCCATAATCTTCTAATCTTGCTATCTGAGTACCTAATACTTCAGGTATAGATGTAATAGCTCCACCTGCTGCGGCATCAGATAATAAATTTTTACCTGCAAGTACATAAGATATTTTATCTTCCTGAAAAGTAAGTATATCTGTGCTTCTAGAATATAATTTTTGAATTGAACCAAATGATTCTTCTAAAGGTTTGTAATTTACTAATCCTAAGTTAAATTCATTTAGCTTGTTTACATTGTTCTCATTATTATATACACCACTATAGGTTAAATCAGCTTTTCTTTTTGCTTCCTTATAATCTTGTGAAGCAACAGCAGTTACTCTTTCTCCAAAACCAAAAGCTTTTCCCTTTATAGAATCTTTTATTTTGTAACTTTCTGAACCATTTCCAAAACTAAAACAGTTAAAGAAATCAGTCAATACAATACCTGCTTGAGATGGTGATTGATTAGCTACGTTTCCTTGATGAAATCCATTTACAATAGGATATGTAGTAGGAGACTCAAAGAAAATATCAGGAGCAGTTTCACTAGGTTCAGTTTCAAAAATAAAAGTGGAGTCAGCTCTATAAACTGTAAGTTGAGCAGAAACACTTGAGCTTGAACTCCAATTACCACAACCTTTGTATTTACTTTGAATTGATAATACCATTTCATTTGTAACACTATCTCTTTGAAACTCAAAAGCATAATCTGTTGTTTGTGGAGTTGGTGGTATAAATGCAGTAACTGATTTAGGGTTAGGATTATTTGCACCAAGAAGTTCCGTAGTGTAATTTGTATCACACTCACCTTCTCCTTGATTTAATAATTCAGCTACATTTTCTCCAATAAAAAAATCATACATATTACTATATGTTCTACTAGAAACTAAATCTAAATCAATTGTATATATTGCTCTTTCACAATCAGAAGAACATCTATTCTTATAACCCCTTCTATATCCTTTAAAATAAAAACTTATTCTACTGTTCTCAGGAACAGTATAATCTACCCACTCTGCATTTTCATCTTGCTCGTTCATTGGGTAAGTTATCCAAGGTCTATTTCTTGAATTTCTTGTATTTTCTATTTCTCCGGGGGATATTACTGCATTAGCAATATTTGCAGTTGAAAAATTTGTAGCATTAAGTTTTATATAAACACCTGAAGGAACCTCAAGAGCATCTCCACCCGCAGGATTTATAGGCTCAATAAAATCAGCTTCTTGTGATTTTTTTTCTAAAACAGTAGTTAATGTTTTATTTGTTCTTGCTCCATTAACATCTGTCTTTACAATAAGAACATCACCCTCTTCTACTTTAGCTGAGTTTTCTCCTTCAAGTAAAAAGTAAGTGTCGTTTGTTATAGGGTCTAAATAAGCAATATTGCTAAATATAGTTTTATAAGAACCACCATCAGACTTAATTGCAAACTTATAACCCTTAGCCCAATAAGGAGGTGTTTGAGAAGTTGGTATATTAACCTGTATTTTATTTTGAGTAATAGAAGATGAAGGAGGTGTACTAATAGTATTTGTATTACTAACCAATGCTGTTGTAGCTCTATTATAATCATCAACATATATCATTGAAACTTCATAGCTTCTATCACTATGTAAACTTTTAGGATTACCAACTGAATTATAAGTAACAGTTGGAATGCCTATTATTTTATAATATTCAAAAACAATATCCCCTAAGCTATTTTTAAACTCCATAGCAATGTTAGAAAGAGTAACAGTATTCCCTGACAAACTAATAGCAATAGCTTGGTCTAGTTGTGTTATTCCACTCCTTTGTTTTTCATAACCTCCAAGTGTTGCAGGAATAGAACAATTTACTGTATCTGTAAAAGTAAATCCATTACAAGAATTTGTAACACTTAATATATTACCTCCTGTTACACCAATTATATTTGTAAATTCATCAGATGTAATTAGTTCATTTATATTATTGTATATTTTATTAATAGGAAATATAAGAGACACTATAACATCTTCTGATGTTTCGGTAGGAGCAGTTGCTCCACTAACCGCATGAAAAGAATCATGCTCTAAAACATATTCAAAAGAAAGCTCTGCTCCTATTTCTGTAGGAAATATATCTAATGGTATTTCAAAACTCAAAGAAGAATCTTGAATTACTGTACTAAAGTTTCCAACAGTATAAGAAGTTTGGGTAGTATTTACTGTTAAAGGTGCATCAGTTGCATCTACAGAATTTAAAGATAAGTTATATCTTAAATCAATTGGCTGTCCATCTTCATCTTTTAAATCATACCCATCTATATAGTTTCCATAAATTAATCTATTACCCATTAATGTTTGGGCTTTAGCTTTATGAGGAACATTATCATACAGTCTTAATAATTCTGACTCAGGTAATACTGTAAATATTTTACTGTTACTAAAAGTAAAAGAATATTTTGTGTTGTCTGAATAACCTAAGTTTGATTTATTTATCTTTTCAATAACCTTAATAACATTGCTTTCAGACTCTTTAAACAAAAGGTCAACACCTATAACTAAATTTCCTCCCGTGTCAAATGTTACGTCTACAGCATTATACTGATTAACCATACCATCATTTACACCGCTTTTTATTGAAGGCTTGTAAGATTTAGGATTAAATGCAATTTCACTCCAAGGGGAGGTTGCACTATATTCTCCATTTTCATATAAATATCTATAAGCAAAACAAATAAATCTTTCAGTTATAAAATCAGAATTATTATTTACATTAGTCATAACTAATGTAGGTGCTGTAAATGGAGGTTTTTTAATAACTAAAATATCTTCAGAAGAAAACCTGTCTATATAGTTAGCAGGGTTCTCATAGTTATTCATTACATTAATAACCCTTGGAGGATTAAAGTTGTCTGTAAAAAATAACAAATCATCAATTTTATTTACACCTGTAATAAGATATTTAGGGTCAAAATTTAATGTAGTATTCTGACCTCCTCCATCATCAGAACTAATTACATGATATGCTAACACATCTGAATTAGTATTATATGATAGTATCATATCTATCTTACCTGTAGCTGAAGCAGTAAATGAACTATCGTGTACAAACCAATATATAGTATCTTTCTGACTATCATGAATACTACCAATACAAGTTGCATCATCACTTAAACTTATACTATTAAAGTTTAACATAGTTAAAGAAGTGTTTCCTAATGCATTCTCTACAGAACCAATTTCAGAAGCTTCAGTAGAACCTAGTCTTACATTTAATGCATCTACATACTGACCGTTAGGAACAAGTCTCTCATCGACACTTTTGTTCATCTTACCGGCAACAAAATTCTTTTGAATATCCGCCATATTACTTTATCCACTTATCTCTTCCTCGAAGATTCATTAATAGTCTTCCGGGATGAATATTACTAATTCTAATTTTTGCATTTCTTAAAAGAGCTGTCTTGCTTTTACGTGCTCTATTTACTATGTACTCTTGCACCCCAAGTTTACTATTTAAAATAGCGTATTGAATGTAAGCATAGACATAATCTTCAAACAATTTATTTACAGTTATTAAAGTGTTGTCTCCACCTTCCATACCATCTGATACATATTCCACAACAACAACTTCATCATCAAGAGATGAATCAAAATTTATAACCCCTGCTTTAGAGTCTATTCTAAACGTAGGATTCATATTTGCTGTCTCGGTATTTAATCCAAATCTAGCACCTATTTCAAAATCAAAGTACCATCTACCATCGTAGTTATAACCATATTGATTATTGTATGGGCTATTACCGTTTAGGTACATTGTTTTTAGTTGCTGAGTTATTCTCAAAGTATCAAGCTCAGAAGTTGTTGATTCTATATTTCCTTCAGAATCAAATAAAATTTTTCCTTGACTATTTTGAAGATAACTAGAAGCACCATTTGCTTGAATGTTTTCACCACAAGGCATAAGAACTCCGTTTCTTAACACAGATACTCTAACCCAATTAACATAATCACTAGGAAGAACAAACCTAAACTCATCATCTAGCTTTAGTTCTAAAACTTTAATTTCTTTAAAAGCATCATAGTTCAATTCTTGAACAGCTCTTTTTGCGTGAAACAAAACTTTGTATTGTTCTTCGTTATTAATTAAAGAATGATTGCCACTGTACATTAACATAAAGTTATTTACAATGTCTTCTAAGCTAACGTATTGATACGAACCCCAATTTTTATTTGTTGGAGCAGTACCTTCGTTTTCGTAATATTGATATTCACTTAAGTATGCCATTATCTTTCATCGTTATTTTCTTGTTGCTCTTGAGCAATTCCAAAATTAGTTACTGTGTTTTCCCTAATAGATACACCTGCATATTGTAAAATTTTATTTACTAAATCAGGTTCATAGTCAGCCGGTAATTCAAAATCTTGATACCCAACTTGTGATGGGTTAAAAACAGGTGCACCTTCAAATAAAACATTATATGTCCAATTAGGTACTAAAGGATACCTTATGTAATTTATCTCTATTACATTTCCTGTAATATTAGAAGGATAAGCATCTAAAACATTTTGTCTTAAAACATAAGCAGGAAATGCAGGAGTAGGTGCTGTTAAGTTTGAATTTAGTAATCTTTTTATTTTACTAGCAGATATTTTTTCTACAGTTTTATCATTGTAATAAACATCATTAATAAAATACCAATCATCAGGTAAAGAATATGTATTTAGAGAAACATTATGTAAAGGTGAAGAATCATTAAAACCCTCTATAACTTCAGCTAAAGATTTAGATATGTTTGCATACCCTGTTCCTGATTGCCTTGCGTTTTCTTTATTAATTTGATAATTGTATTCGTAAAATACATCTTCAAATAAATCTAATTGAGCTTGTTTAGCAAATAGATTAAAATCTGAAGGAGATAAGTATCCATAGTTGTTTTTATTTAATACCGATAATACAGTATTTCTTACAGAGTTTATCATTGTTATTATTTTTCTACAAAGATAACTAAAAAAAAAGAGGCATCTTAGTTTCCTAAATTGCCTCTCAATATAAATAATTATTGCTATTATTCTAATTTTGATTCTAACATTTTTAATGCTTCAATTCCTTCATCGCTTTTTAAGAAAGAAGAAACTATATAAATAGGGTCTTCACCATAAGGAACAGTTAACATTTTTTTCTTGTTAGATGATGTGTTGTAAAATACATCTTTTCTATTGTTTCTAAATGACAAAATGTTTTGGTCAAACAACAAAGCTACTTTACCTTGAAGCTTTAACATAGGGTCATTAATTGCATTCATAAAAGAATACGGGTCTCTTTTTGCAAAAACTAAAATATCTCTTTTAAGTTCTGAAGTTGTAAACTTACTAATATCATATCCAAATAAAACTCTAGATAATGTTTCTACTTGTTCTATGTTTAGTTTTCTAGCTTCAATTAAAGCATCAACTTCTACATTTAAAATTTCAACTTCTTTAGATGCATCTTTTTCAGCATCAACCTCAACAAATACACTTCCGTTCTGAGGGTGATAATGAAGAAACTCCTGAAGAACAGGATTGTTTTTAGGAACAAACAAAAACCCATCTTCAAAAATAATAGGTTCTAAAATTGCATTTCCATCTTGGTCATCTTCAAAAGGTGTTTTTTGATTAACAGCATATCTTAAAGGCTTGTTTATTCCTTCTGTAGTATCGAAGTGTAATAATGGAAGTCTTCTGCTGTTTCTTGAGGGTAACATATAACTTAAAGGAGCTACTTCTTTTTTAAGTTTATACGATTTGTCTTTGGCTGTTTTTACTTTTTTCATTAGATAAAATTTAAAATTAAAATTAAAATAAAAAAGGGAGGAGTTACCCTCCCTTTAGTTTTACTATTTACTAGTTCTTGAATAAGAAGAAGTTGTTTGCACCTAGAGTACATACTGCTCTTTCAGAAAGGAAGTGTACTTCCATTGCATCCAAATCAGAGTTTCTTGCCGCTCCGGCAGAACCTGTAATCCAAGTTTTGTAACGTCTATCTTCTGTTTCAGAAGCTCTGTATCGAACGTGTAAGAATGGTCTCTTAGCGTTTTTACCAAGTACTTGGTCGTATACAGTTGTAGAACCTGCAGGAACTAAAAGTCCGTTGATAGCTCCACCTGTAATTCCACCACGCATTGTTGGGTCGTTTAAGTATTTCCAATCTGACTTGTAGAAATCATATCCTCTTCGGAATCCTGTGAATCCTAAGTTCAAAGCCATGTCTTCGTCATTGTCAAAAAGACCATAAGAAGTACCACCCGCTCCATAAGAGTTTTGAGCAGCTAACATATCGTCAATGTCAAATGAGAAATCACGATTTACAAAAATAACATTCTCTTCGATAGAACCTTGCTTGTCTAATCTTTGTATAATAGAATCAAAATCTGCAAGTGTTGTTGGGTTTCCACCTCCAAATACATTTCCTCTTTGGTTTACACTGTAGAAAACACCTTCAGAACCTTTGTTACCTACATCGCCTCCTGCAGCGATAGCTCCTGAATTTGCTTCAGCAGGTACTGCTTCAACCATTGCAGTCTCAAGATAATCGTCAAAACGTAATCTTGTTTCATGCTCAGACTTTATGTACCATAAGAATCCTGTTGCTCCATTTTCAGTTGTTACTTCAATCCATCCGATTTGAGCCATATCAGAACCTGATACTGCATACTTATCTTTGATGATGATTGGAGAGTTTTCGAAGATGAAATCATCAGCTTCCAAAGAACCTACCATTCCGTTAGTTCCTTTTTTAAATTCAGAACCATAAATGAATACAGAAATAACTACTCCTGCTGCAAAAGTTTGTCCTCCTCCTTCGTAGTAAGCTACATCAAAAGTTCCATTAGCTGTATCTACAGAAGTAACAATACCTTTATTACTGTTTGTAGAGTTAATAGAGTTGTCAGAAATCATTACTGTTTGACCTACTCTAATTGCAATCTGACCTGCACCGCCTGCAGGCTGAGTTGCAGGAACTAATACATCTGCTACAGTAATAGTAGCTGTATCTGCTCCTGCTGCTGCACCTGATGTACAGTTTACATATTTAGTATGCAAACGACCTTGCTCTGCCCATTTAATAAGGTCAGAATTAGAAGGAAGCTCTGCTCCTACCAAACGTAAGAAAGAACTTACACTTCTGTTTCCATAACGCTCAAACTCTTTTTCATAAGTATCAGGAAGATACTGATTTAAAAAGTTGAAGTCAGTTATATAATTTGTTGATAAGGGTACTTGTTGAGCCGAAGGCTGCAAGTCAAAACCCGGTGTATTTAATACTGCCATTTTTTTTTAGTGGTAAGTCACTACCTTTTTGTTGTTAATTAATTATTTGTTACTTCGAATCTTTAAGCCTTTACCTGAGTTATTGCTTAAAGCTTTAATTTGCATTCCACCTTTGTTAACTGTTTCAGGTGATTTTCGCATAGTCATGTTTATATTTTTAGCTTTGCGAGCATCCCCTTCAATAGCATCTGATTTACCTTGCTCATAAAAAAACTTGGCAAACTTGTCAGGATTCATTGCTACCGATAATGCTTTATGGTATCCTGCGGCATCAGTCATCAAACCTTCTTCATTCATAAACTTATTTATAAAGTTCATTGGTGTAGAGTTTGATTTCTTTAACTCGTCAGCATCTCCCGGATTAAAGGTAACATTACTTTCTCCTACCTCGAACTCAAAACCTTTGAACTCAGAAGAAAAAACTTCGTTAGTTTTACTTGTAAACCACTCAGATTTTTTTAAGTTAGTATCTTCTACCGTTTTTGCATTATCTAAATACTGTTGATAAGCTTTTAATTTTTCATCTACTTCAGGAGAACTAGTTTCCCTTGTCGACTCGACAGGTTGCTTATATGTTTCCTTTTGTTCGTTGAAAAACTTTTTAGCTTTGGCAACAATTCTTTTCTTTTTTAATTTAGCCTTTTTAATATCTGACTCATCATCTAAATCTTCATCATATCTATAGTCTTCCATTATAGCATCTACGTCTTCTGCATCAATGGCTTCATCTGTAGCCAAAAAATATTCAGACAACAATGCGTCTTCAGGCATTTCATCAAAATCACGTTGAAGCTTAACATAATCATTAATACTTCTACCTGTTTCTTTTTTAAACTTAAAGTAAGCACTTACGTCTTCAGGTAATTCTTCAGACTCTTTTCTTTCTTCAAGTAACTCTTCAAAAGAATTAATTTCTTTTTGATACTTATCTTTTATAAAAGACAAAACCCTTTCTTCATTTATTTCTAATTCAGTAGATGGTTCTTCTTTTTTACCTTCTATATTTTCAGGTTGGTTTTCCTGAACATACTCACCTTCAATTTGTTGCTCATGCTTTTCAAGCAACTCTTTTTCTACTTGTTGAGTTCCTTTTTCCTCAACAGGATTTACTTCTTTTACTTTAAATTCCATTTGATTATAATTTTTACAAAGTTAATATTAATTTAATTATTTTTTTTAGGTATTATCTAGGCTCAAATTCTGCTAAATCAAATCCATCTAAACTATCTTCGTTAGACTCAAACCTTTGAGGTGGAAGATTATTTTTTCTTTGATTAATTAAACTTGACTGTTCGGTATTTGCTTGAGAAATTCTATCTGATTTTGCTTTTTCTCTTTGGTCTTCTCTAGACTTCAAAGCGTTTTCACTAACGTTTCTAAGTTCTTGATTGTACGCAAACTCTTGCTTCATTAAGTTAGCTTTAAGCATAGCTTCGTTATTCATTTTTTCAATTTCAAATGCAATCTCCGCTTGTTTAACTTTCATCTTAGATTGAGTTTCCATTTCAAGCTTTTGCATTTCAGCACCTGATTTCATTTGCTGTAACTGCTGTGCTTGTTGAGAAGCCATAGCCTGTTGTTGCATTTGGAACTTTTCATCTCTTTCCTGCTTCTTAATCCTTTTAACTTTAAGAAGTTGGTTAGCCATTTTTAAATTTCGAAGCTCTCTAATATCTATAGCATCCTCTAGATTTATATCTCCTTTAGATAAAGCCATATTTATATTTGCTTCTAGCTGTGCTCTTTCTTCTTCATCCGGAGCTACTTCAATAAATATTCCAAAGTCATAAATATATAAATCACTAATTTGACTTAGTATTGATACATTGTATTTTCCAATTTGGTTTATAAACTCTTCTTTGAAATCTGAGTATTCAAGAATATCTGAAACTCTAAGAGCTAAAGCTTCTGCCATTGTTCTGTACATATACAGACTTGCATCTAGTATATGCCTAGTTGCTGTATTAGAACTTAATGCTGCTAACTTCTGAACACCAACTAAAGCATCCGGGTTAGGAGTACTAGCATCTCTAGCCTCATTAAGACCTGTCACTTGCCTAATCATATTTAAGTAATGATTATAATTAGTGATAAGCATTTGAGTCTTACTAGCTCCTGAGTTAGAATTTAGTTCTTTAATAGGAATTTTACCTTGATTGTATTCCCCATCTCCTGTATAACTTCTACCAATAACACTACCTGTTTGGAAGTAAAGTCTTAGTGCGTCTTCAGGATTGTATGCATTACCTGTTCCCAAGTCTACTTCATTCAATCCATCTGCATCAATATATACACCATCCGGTACTGTTCTAGATATAACTTGCTGAAGTTTCAGATGAGTCATCTGAATTAAATCTGCAAAAGGAATCATTCTTCTAACTAAAGACTCTACATTTCCTTTATACATTCTAGGTGCAACAGCAACATAGTTAGGTATTGCGTGTTGGCTTGCTGACTTAGGTCTTACCATGTTTTCAGACATTTCCCATTTAAGGATAATGTTTGTTCCCATAACCATAATACCTTCATACCAAACATCAATTGTTTTAGATACTTTTTCAAAATTGTTTTCTTCCATCATTTCTATTGGAGGATTAAAAGTATCATCTTTCTCAATTACTTTAGAACCACCACCTTCTGTTACTTTCTTTTTGTAAACAAAAGTTTTGGTAGTTTTATAATTAAAGTATAAAAGAGTAACACTATCTCTAGCAAACAAACTATCTTGGTAGTATTGAGCAACATTAAAATAGTCATACCACGATTGACTATACTTTGATATTTCTTCTAAATCAGAATTAGTTAGACTTTGGTCTATCTTCATTAACTCTGTAACTCCAACAGTCTTAATCTCACCCCAATAAAAACAATCCTTGAAATGAGGGTCTTCTGTATAACTATAAACTACATTGGCAGGGTCTACATAAGAAACCTTAACTCCATCTCCTTGAAGGAACTCGTGCTTACCTATAGCAATACCTAATACACTTAAATCGTAGTCATATCTTTTTCTTAAATCTATATAGTGGTTATCATCTAATAAAGTATTAATTGCCTCTTCCTCTGCTATTTCAATTGCAGGTTTATAATTTAACTGCATATATAAAGATAGCTCTTCATCATTAGCAGGAAGTTGGTCAGGAGATACTGTAAAAGGGTCTACTCCAAATTTTTCTTGAATACTAAGCAACTCAGTTTTAGCAGCCATTTGACCTTCAATCATATCCTGATACTTACTTCTTTTAGCTTGAGACATTGCATCTTGTGAATAAGCTCCAACCTTAAATAATCTATCAGACATTCCGTTTACAACAATATCTACAAACTTTGGAATAATAGGAACAGGGGTCCAATCTAAATTCATATAAGATAAATCTCCATCAATAGCTAATTCATTTTTATATTTAGCTACTGATTGCTCTCCACGAGCATAAAGTCTAAGACGATTAAATTCTCCCCATTGATTATAAAATCTACATTGATTACTATCCTTTCTAAACCATTCATATTGAATAGCTTGACCCACCATTAATCCATATTGGTCAGTTGCTTTTTCTGAATCTGAAGCAAACTGATTTGGAAAACCTGTTGAATCAATATTTATTTTTATATTATCTTCCATTTATTTATAATAATTGACTTGTTGTTCCTGAGTTACTATATCTTGCAAAGTTAAGACTAATTTTTGACTCTTTTTTTTGAGGTGTATATAAGTGTTTTTGATTAGCCATTATAGCTAATCCTGAACTTATAGTTGCATCAAACTTTGTTCTATTACTAATATCAAACTTTGCCCAATCTTCTAACGTTCTGACAAAAGGCATTGTACCCATATCAGCCTCTAAACTATCGGAGTTGCTTTCATCTATATTTAATCCTATGTGGTTTTCTATATAAGACTCGATAGCTGCTGCGTGAGCCTGCTTCACATCTTCAGATGAGTTAGGTATCCCACCTAGCTCTCTTTCTGTCTTAGATAGCTTGTTATAAGCTTTATCGGGTCTATTCATACTAAACCCCCTGTATCCTCTATTCTTGAAATGATAGAGTAATCTTGGCTTGTTGTTCTCACAAAGTATTGGCATACCATAAAAAATACAAGCCATCAATACTTCTTCAAAAAATATCTCTGCGGTTTGAGGTCTAGCTACATATTCTAAAAAGAAAGCGTTACTAGGGGCATCATCCATATTAAACTTAGTCACACCATGTAATGCTCCATTAGAACCTCCTCCACCAACTGTTCCTGATATATCATAACTATCACAGCCAAAAGAACCTATGTGTTCGTTTCCGGGATATTTAATACCGTTCTTTGTTATTATTCTATTCTGTAAACTTTTCTTTGGTCTCCAACCAATATTAAATCTACCGTGTTTGTCGGGTCTAAATATAACCTCAGTATCTTTGATTCCGTTCTTCCAATAAAACGAACCCCTAGTTACATGATGCTCATTTATTAAAGTATCATTGTAATCTATCTGTTGATATATCTTGGTTAGATTAAATAAAGATTGTTTACTTTCATCTCTAAATGCGTGTGACTCTGTTCTAGGAAACTGACGATAAAATTCATTAAGAGCATCAGGGTCATCTTTTAAAGAATCAACTTCTGCTTCCCAATAATCTACAGCTCCTTGATTAATCATTTCCCTATCCATACCTAGTATAGGTTTCTTAGGGTTATGTAAAACAGGCATACCATATATATCTATAAAGCCTTCCATGTTTTGTTCCATAGGGATGAAAAGTGAATACATTCCACTTTTAGTTTGACCATTAGAGTTTCGTGTTCCCACATTAGAGTCTTCAAATAATTTTTTAAAGTTACCCCCTCCTTTTTCTAAAGCGTTTGATGTTGAACCCATCATACATTTGCCAATAATTTTACTACCTAATCTCAAACAAGTTTTAGTAACTCGCCAATTGTTTAATATATTATTTGGCTTTACCCATTTACCACTTTCATCATGAACTAATAACAATAATTTTTCCCCATCATAAGAGTTGTCATCTGTATTCTTCCAATCAATAGTTGTATCCAACCCGGTCATCTCTTCAGAGTCAACCTCATGCATATTTTTTTTAGTAATCTTAGAAGCAGGTATTCTAAAAGCTAGTTCTGTTTTTGGCTTATCCATACCATCCTGAACAGGTTTAAAGAAAAAAGGTAACCTGTTACATATTGGAACTACTTTGTCTGTAAACATTTTTTTAGCATCTGCTCCTGTCTTGGAAAGTATTCCAACCCTTGCGTCTTTTGCTAAAGTTCCCGTGTTAGCACATTCATTAGACCCCATAAAAGAAAATCCTGAACGTCTAATTTTTAAGTAAGACATTCCAAAACTTCTCTTGTCAGCTTTACATGCTTCCCAAAAAATCCAAAATATTCTATTAGCTTCTCTAAAGTCAGGGTATCCAACATCTATACTTGACCATTGAAGGTATATGTAGTGAGAACCTGTAATATAAGTTTTGACTCCGTTATTCATAAACCACACCCCATCCTCTCTTCTGTCAAATTCATTCTCAATATAATCCACCCATCTATCTTTAAAAGCAGTAGGCATTTCATTCCATTGAAATATGGATTTTATTTTTGAAAGCTGTTTTGGAATCTCATGTCTTTCCCAATACTGATGTTGTTTATCTTTGTGTCTTTGAAGACACTCTTTGGGAGTAAGAGGTAAACCTATCTTTAAACCGGAAATCTCTATAACATCTCCAAGCTTTCCTGTTTTAGATATAATAACTAAATCATACTTTTCGTTATAGCCATACACCCAACTACTATTCCTGTTCTTGTTAGTAACAACATTCTTAGGAACATAATTAGGTACTACCCTGTATAATTTATTTTGACCTACGTTCTGCAAATCCTTGGTTTGTATGTTTTATATTGCCTCCCTTTTCTAATAACTCTAAAGCTTCTTTCTCAGTTTCTATTCTATTAAGTATTTCGAATGCATCAAATATAGCAAGCTTCTTAGTTGCTGCTGCATTCTTTAATCTATCAGCAGCCAACTCATCTTCAGGGTCAGGCTTAATGATATCTTCTTTTGCAACTTTAATCAGTTGCTTTACAGCACGCATACCTGCTTCTATAATCTGTTTCTTTAGTTCGTTTGATGTCATAATACAGCAACTATATTATTAGTAAACATTCTAAATAACTTCTCACCATCTACCGTAAACTCATACTCGCTTTCAGGCTGAAATACAACTTCACATCCTGTATTAATTCCAATACTTTTAAGTTGACTATTAGAGTATTTTATCACCCCATGAAGAGGCTCTTCTTTTATTCCTTTATAAAGATAGGAATCTTTAACGCTAGTAGGTTCAACAAAACAATACTTTCCTACAGAGTTCCAACCATCTTTATTTTTATACATATAAAATTGTTGGTCATCTATAAAAAATAAATCATCCTTAAAAAAACTTTTACCACTTTTTCTTCTGCCACGCATATCATTGTAAAACTTAAATACGTTGTGGTGAACTAAAAGTATATCTCCTTTTTCAATAGGACCATTATAGCCTATAGGTGTTTCAACAACCTCTGCTTCTCTATTAGATGCTTTGTGGTTTTCTTCTGAAGTATTAATTATTATTTCTAATCCGGCAATCTTTTTTGTATTGTTGTATCTTTTACCATTGACTGCACGAACTATAAAATCCGTTGGTGATTTCATTAAATAAAATTTATATTATATTCGATTGACACAGGAACTGTGTTGCTAAAAGCCTTCCAAAGAAAAACTTCTTCGTCTTCATTCTCTATGTATATTAGAAAATTATTATTATTTGAATCTTGTGTTATTCGGTGAATCGTATAGTTACCACCTAATACTACTTGATTAATTAAATAATGCATCGCTCCTGATTTATAATCAGGACCTACTGAAATTTTTCTAATATCCATTATATTTTATTTTTTTGGAATCGTAACGTCTCCTGTCTTTATATCTATAACAGCATCCACTCCGTATTTTTCAATTAAGTCTGACTCTACTTTACTTAGTGAAGATTTATGCTCGTCTAACTTTTGAAGTAATCCGTACTTTATAATCTCTACATCAGCTATTTCGTTTTTTAATTTTAAAAACTTAGTGTTAATAGCTCTGATGTTTTCTAATTCTTCTTTACCTAATTTCATTTTGATTGTTATTTAATTACCACATTGAACTTATGTTCTCGTATTCTTTTCTAGCATTAAAGCTAGGACAGTCTTTATCTGAAAAATCTCTATGACCGTATATTTCTATTGATGGATATCTTATTTTATAAAACTCCAACATATCTACTAAAGCAGATTTTTGTTCATCAGTTCTAGTGTCTCCACCTTTGCCTCCTACGTAAGCTATTCCTATAGAATTTTTATTTTCACCTTTACAATGTGCCCCTGTTTTTTCAATAGGTCTTCCTTCGTGAACACTTCCATCTAGTGAAATTACTATATGGTATCCAATATCTGACCAACCTCTTTCTTCAACATGCCATCTTCTTATCTCATCTACAGAAACTTCTCTCCCTTTAGGAGTATCAGTACAGTGAACTATTATTTTATCTATATCTCTAATGGCTATTTATCTTTATTTAATAAGTACCATTTTTGAATTGTATACCCAATGGTTACTGCTAATAATAATATTTTTAATATTACATCAATGTTTGTAAGAGACATAGCAAAACCTGCAAAACTCAAACTATATAATTTTATATCTCCCACATCAATCATAACTAATTATATAATTAATAATTAAAAACTTACTATATGTATTGTTTTGTGTATATTTCATTTTATTCTTCTTCAGGGTTAATACCGTTCTCTAATAATACTTTTAACCATTCAGCTTCATCTATATAATAATCCATCTCATCCCATGGAGAAGTCATTGTTTGGGTTGGTGTTACTGAATCATAAGTATGTATTTCAGTTCTATTATTATCCCAACCTATAAACCAAGTTTCTACAGGTGGATAATCTAATCGTGATGTTTTTAAGTTTGACATATTTATTTTTTATTAAGCAGGACCGCCATCTATCATAGTCCAATTATAATTAGCATATAAAGATAATCTTGCTGCTTTTACATCTAAGTTATTTGTATATTCTGAATCACCAAAATTAGCTGTTACTCCTACTCCTAAATAAGGATAACCTGAACCATTAGGATATGCAGCCTGTAAAGTAGCTTCCCAAGCTAATAATAATTTATCGTAATTTGTAGTTGATAATTTTTGATTTCTTAAAAAATTAAACAAATCATTTACCTTAAGTATATCCCAACTACTAATATCTTGGTCAAAGTTTCCTAATGGTGCTACAGCTGTGTCTATATTAAACATAGCCCTCATCGAAATAACATTACTCACATCCCAATTACCAATGTCTTGATTGAAAGATTTTGCATTTGAAAACATAAAATTCATATTAGTAACATTACTCACATCCCAAGAACTAATATCTCCATTGAAAGCTGTTGCTTTATTAAACATAAAATTCATATTAGTTACACTACTCACATCCCAAGAACTAAGAGTTTGATTAAATGATGATGCTTCGCTAAACATCTGAAACATATTATTTACACTACTCACATCCCAAGAACTAATATCTCCATTGAAAGCTGTTGCATTATTAAACATACCATACATATTAGTTACACTACTCACATCCCAAGAACTAAGAGTTTGATTAAAACTAGAAGCCCAAGCAAACATACTCCGCATATTAGTAACATTCCCGACATCCCAATTACCAATGTCTTGATTGAATGAGCTTGCATTATTAAACATATCATACATATTACTCACATTCCCGACATCCCAACTACCTATATCTTGATTAAATGATGATGCTTCACGAAACATTCTCCGCATATTAGTAACATTACTCACATCCCAAGAACTAATATCTCCATTGAATGAGCTTGCATTATTAAACATATCATACATATTAGTAACATTACTCACATCCCAACTACCTATATCTTGATTAAATGCTATTGCAGATTGAAACATCTGAAACATATTAGTAACATTACTCACATCCCAATCTCCAATATCTTGATTAAATGCTGTTGCAGATTGAAACATCTGCAACATATTAGCAACATTACTAACATCCCAACTACCTATATCTCCATTGAAAGCTGCTGTATTATTAAACATTCCCTGCATATTGGTCACATTACTCACATCCCAAGAACTAAGAGTTTGATTAAATGTTGAATTTCTGAAAGCACTACCCATATTAATAATACTGCTGACATCCCATTGATTAATATAATTAATTAATAAATTAGTAGATGTTCCTGCATTATAAAATATATTAAGAAGACTGTTAACATTTGTTAAAATAGGAGGAAACTCCGCTGAAGAATTAGTTAAATAAGAGCAATCTTTAAACGCTCCTACCATATTTTGCCATTGTATATTACCCCAATTATTTATAGAAATAAGATTATCGGAAGTAGCATTTGGTCTATCCATAAATATTCTAGGAAAAGTACCGTTAATTTTAACAAAATAAATTCCGGGGTTAGAATAAGTATGGGATAAATTATTTCCATTTGTAATGGTTTCCTGATTATTATCACCCCAATCAACAGTAAAGTTGTATGTTAAATTAGTGTCAAGCCCTATAGTAATAGTTTCATTAGATACTGTAGTTTTCCAAGTAGTAATAAAATCAGGTATTAACCTTCTATTACTAGTTTCACTAGAAAATAATATACCATTACCTATACCGATTGCGAGACCCATAAAAAATATTTATTTTACCAAAGAGCTACTATTCCTGTAGCTGTAGTGTTTGTTGAAAAAACTCTTAATACGTTTACAGGTAAAAATGAACCTGATGGAAAACCTGTAAAGGTAACATCATCACCTCCTACAGTCAATACTCTTAAGTCGCCTCCCGTTCCTACATATAAAACACATCCATTATTTCCTCTTCCATTTTCAGAGGATATACTTGGAATGTTTACTGTATCACTTGCAACAACCACAGATGCTCTTCCTGCTTGTAATTTTTGATATGCCATCTTATATATTTATTAGTTTAATTCTAAATATTTTTTATAACTTTCTTTTATATCATCTGTCCAAACCTCTTTTGCTATAGGTGCAATAACTGCATCTAATTCTTCTTCATGGTTAGGGAATAATATTTTTCTATGGTTTTTACCATTTTCAATTTCAAGAACACTTATTGCATTATAAAAATTTTTTAATACTTCTACTTTTATTTTTTTAGCCATTTCTTTATAATTTTGTATACGTTACTATTCCTGTAAAATGTAATTCTCCAAATATACTAACACTTATATCATTTGATTTTAAGTCTTGATAAATTGGTGAGCTGCTTGCAGGCAATTCAAGATAACTAAAAACTGTACCATTGTTATTAAATTGATTACCACCTGTCGTTCCCTGTTTAAGAGTTCCCTTAGTTTTACCGGTAACACTTGAAAAAGCTTTAGTAGTGTCAATAACAAAAGGAAAATCAAAAACTACTACTTCCCCTGAACCACTTATAGTCGATGCGCTTGAAATTCTTATATCATAAGTTACAGTAACTACATCTCCTGAAATACTATACGTTCCTTCTCGTCTTGTATAAACAGGGGTTAAAGTTCCTCCTATATAAGCAGAAATAATAGGAGTCCAAGTTCCTGTTTCAACACTTCCTGATAATTCTAAAATCTCCTGTACACTTACAGCATCTCTTCCTGAGTTAGCTAAAGCTGAACCTAAGTTAGCTGTTGGTATTTCATCACGTACAACGTGAATTTTATCTGTTAAACTTACTGCCATTTTTTTTGTTTTATTATTTTAAGTATGGAAACTTTCTATTAAGAGAGTCTCTTCTAGCTGCACATCCACAGGGCTTTCCTGTAACCTCTGCAACCTTTTCAACAACAGCTTTTACTCCTGTTGCCTTTGTTATTTTTTCAATTGTATCTCCTAGACCTCTAGACTTTTTAACCGTTGCCATTTTATTTTATTTTACAATTACAAGTTTTTAAACTACAATCACAAATCTTATTTGAAATGTTTACTTTTAATTTATCTAGTAAGCTATTCCATTTCTTAGAATTAGATATGTTAAATTTAATAATAATTTTCCCTAATTCAATAAATAATTTTCCCATATTTTTATACAAAGGTAATAATAAATTTTTTAATACTTTCCTCTTTTACTTGCAGGAGAACTTTTAGTAGAACCCCCTTTACCTGCCCATAGTTTTTTACATGACCAATAACGTGCGGTTAACTTATTTGAAGCTGTGTCACACTTATGTCTAGCCTTAAAAGATTTACGTGCAGCAGCACTGTAGTTGTGTCCATAACCGGAAGCACCAAAGTGGATTAGTTTTTCTTTA
>Ga0233415_10000246_pt1 | contig 26651 bp, 29 predicted proteins | sample Na_anoxic_12_MG_FD_188631 | JGI IMG/M metagenome (GOLD analysis project Ga0233415, IMG submission 188631) | Seawater microbial communities from Saanich Inlet, British Columbia, Canada - Na_anoxic_12_MG | ecosystem: Environmental > Aquatic > Marine > Inlet | place: Canada: British Columbia...
AGAAAGCCCAATTAGATGAAGCAGCAGCCAAAGCAGCGTGTTTAGAAGAAGAAGTTGAAGAATTAGTTTTACGTAACGTTGGGTAGAATTCCCTCCATTATGGTTTGTATACGCAAGAAGCCTTACCCTTTGTTGGGTAAGGCTTCTTGCGTATAAGTATTTTTAGTGTAAATACATCAAAAATTACATCATTTTGGATATGAATATGAATATAGACAAAACAAATGACGATAAAGACGGTCGTAACGGTCGCATGAATCCGCCAGGGTCGACGTTTATCGATGGTTCTCCTTTAGAGATAGTGCCGATTATGGTGACTACTGAGAATAGTGATATAATCACTATGTCTTCTAATCCAATGCCAGATGCGACTTCGAAAGATTATGTGCATAAAGTAGTATGGATGGCGCGTTATTCAAACGGTTCCATTATGACTGAGTATGACAAAGATGGGGAATATGTTAATTCTGAAAATATTAACCATGCAGATCTAAGAGAATTTGTTTTATTGGATAATAAAGGAAGGGTGGTAATATCACAAGAATTGACGCCCGGTAGGTACTTCTTTTATAGGAAGCGTACTGCCCTCCAAACTGGCAAAAATGTAGTGGAAGCTATGCATTTGTTTGGCTGGAGAGTACCAAAAGGCGATTTCCAGCCTAAAACTATTCATGATTCACCTGATGATGACCAATGGAATTTACATTTGTGTGTTCTATATGAAAGTGACATGCATGTGGAAATGGGAGATTTTGATTACAAGCCTATAGATCCATCTGAAGATATTTCAGGTCGTAAATCATGGAAATACCCCATTAAGTGGCGAAATATTGATTGTGTTCGCACCATTTGAAAATTATAAGATATAGTGGTGCAAAAATAATAAAAAGGAGAATACTATGGCTAGATGGCTACCATTTACATTACATGTTAAAATAGTTCCTGATTACGGTCCGGCAGGCACAGGCCCTGAATCTAAGGGCGGCAGGTATGAATATTGGCGTGACATGCAAAAGATCGGCATATTAATGTACGATGCTTTAATAGATCGTTCAGAATTGAAATTAGCAGCACCAGGAGGAGGGCAGCATGGCTCATACTATGGTGGAGCTAATAACAATAGTGGCATTAAAGATGGTTTTGCAGTTAAGCCTCAGTTTGGTGATACTCCTGCGCAAGCAATGATCACTGGTTTTTATGAGGACACTACCAACGCCAATATTCAGAATGTAAACGAAGTCACTAGGTTTTCTGGTGGATACCAGTATTCAGGTCCAAGCAATGAGCCATGGCTAGCTAACCCGAAGACTGAATTGGAAACATTAGTGTCGAGTTTAAAGACATTGATTGAAGGTCAATTTACTTCCGATTTACCTTCTGGGATTAATTATACGGTGTTCAGATTAGAACTAGCCGGTGTTCTTTATGGCGATCGAGGATATCATTTCCCATGATTATGGCTAAAGAGGATTTGCAGCATATCAGAAACATGGTGGCAGAGCGAGGAGTCGAATTGACTCCTATACAAACCTTAGAGCTGTTACGCAAAGCAAAGCCAGAATTAGTAATACATGACTTACCAGGATTACTAACTGAATTGAAAAAAGAAAATGGCAATACTCGCACCAGCAGACCTTCCATCGATACTTAAGCTTCGTAGCGAGCCTATGAAGAAATACGTGTTGACCCAGTTGGGTCATCCGGTAGTAGAAGTAGAGATAACTGAAGACCAATGGGAGACAATCTGGCGGGTAGCTGGGGATTTTATAGCGGGATACTTTCCAAGAGAACAAAAACTAGGATTGTTTTATACCAGCCCTCTTCAGTCAACATATCCTCTGCCCGAAGATGCATATTGGGTGCAAGAAGTTAATTGGGACCCAGTAACCTCAAGAATTGATGACGTGTTCGGCGCTGAGTCGTTTTTATTTAATATAGGCAATATTTCCGGCATCCAGAATATACTTCTAGATTATCATTTGCTGCAGTCCTACAGAAAATTTTCGCAAAAAATATTAGGCACTGAAGGCCACTGGGAAGTGATCAATGAAGGCACGAGCACAGTGGAAGGCGATTCTTTGAGCGCTAAGGATCAGCTAATTAGATTGTATCCAACACCTAAAGGTGCGTTTCCTGTGGTAGTGCTTTATATTCCCGTAATCGACCATTTCAGAAGCCCACAAGCTCGCAAAGTATGTTATGATATGTTGCTTGCTGAAGCTAAGTGTGTGCTAGGTCATTCTAGAAGAAAAGTGACTGGCATGCCAACACCAGATGGAGGGTCGATAAACTATGATGGCGCGGATCTGGTGCAAGAAGGCGAAAAAATGAAGGCTGAAATAATTGAAACAGCTATAAATCTGGGCGAACCGATGGGCGGGTGGTTATACTAATGGTGGATTTATTTTCGTATGATAATAAGATCAATATAAGTTTGCAGCTTGAAGTGCAGGCTAACAATAAGGTATTTATACCGGGTTGTGAGCCAATGTCATCGCTTTCATCGAATACCCTATCAAGCTATATGGCTAAGTGTGAGTATTGCAAAAATCCAATGGTAGATGTAGATGTTATATTGGATGAAATAGAGGGAACATATTTAAAACTAGGCATCAATTTCGGCAGAGGCAATATGCGCCAGAAATGGCTGGTGTTTCCATCATTAGAAGCGGGTTGTCCTTGTGGTAGTTATGAGGATTGGTACCAAAGGCTTAAAGAACTGGCTAAAGATACAGAACAAGAATCTGAAGAGTTCGACTATTGCAATACAACTGGTATGGGGTATTGTCCTTCGCCAGATTTTGATACGATACCAGAGCCTGAACCAGATCCTTACAAGGAAGAGGGTGAATTCCCTCCAGGGCAGGGAATTTTACCACCGATACCGCCATGGGCTGATTGTTGATTTTAGGATTTCTGCATATTATCTATATTATTATTATGCAAAAATAAGATATGCCTATTCACAACTTTGCGGTCGATACAGGTCAGGTTGACGCTGACATATGGGATACGATTCTGACTAGTTACAGGTCTGAGTCTGAACTTCGACATACCCCAATTGCGATTCATGACTATGAATCAGCTGATATTAAATTGGCTAGGTCGAAAGCTAGAGAAATGATAAACGTTTCAGGAGCTGAAGTTACAGTTTTCATAAGGACGGATAATCATGACTATGACGCAGTTTGGGACGAAGATCCAGACCCGACATACTGGAACCCAATGAAAATAAAAGGCTATTTTAAGCCTCAGCCGGTTGAGACAGAATTAAAAGAGTGGGGCGCAGAATCAATTAATAAAACAGAAATTGTTTTTGATCACTTTTCGATAAAGCAGCTAAATGGCAGCCGCATGCTACGAATTGGAGATGTGGTTCAATTGCCTTTTAATTCGGTTGATCCTAATTTAGGCCCTAAAAACTATCGCATTTTAAATGTAACTCCTAGTGGCAATTTTAGATATACTTGGCTTTATTTGACATGTGTGTTAGAGACGCTTACGGCTGACATAACCGTAAGGCCAGAGGAAGACATGCCTGAAGAAGAAAGGATGAGAACCAATGGCAGGTACAGAGAAAGTCTCTGATCAAATCAAAGGCATAAAAAACGCATTTGACATAAAAACGCACGTTTTTATGAATAAGTTAATTGTAGGCTTAAAGGAAGAGCTGCAAAAGGTAAATCCAGATGTTGTGGTTGTTCCACATGGTAAGAAGATGAGCGAAGAAGCCATAAGTTTAGTTTTAAAAAGTGAAGTGATTTGCGATAACGAAGAAGAAGCAGAGCAAACTAAAACAAAGCTTATTGATGTGGTCAAGTCTATTAATAGTCCATCAGATATTGAGTCTCTCATAAAGGGTAAATGATGGCACAATATGATTGGAACTCAGACTTTTCTGTTAAGTCACATGCTTCCGTAGCTCCCAACATGCCGCCGAATGGGTTAAGGGAGATACCATCAGTTAGACAACTAAGCCATTCAGAAGGTGGAAGAAATCCTTTTGATGGATCGGATTTTTTAGCGTATCCATATCATTTAGAAGAATATATAACGCCTGGTTTTAGGTCTTTAGATGATGCGATGAAGCAGTATTGGTCTGGTATTAGAGTGCCGACTAAGGATTCGTATCGTTTTATGAGGGTAAAAATTGCTGGAGGCGATAAGAGCTTACTTGTATGGAGTGACGATTTAAAGGAAGGCAGAGCTAGATTACCATTAGCAGCTATAAGTAGAGAGGGACAGGAATATAATCCTGAGAAATTTAGTCCTCCTTATTTGCATATGAAGACAAGATTTTTGAGCAAGAGGGGCGATCAAGTCGCTAAGGTATTTAGGCCGACCCCATGGTTGGTAACTTATAAAATAATAATATGGGCAGAACATAAAAGAGATGCAGAATATATTTTGTATCAAGCTTTAAATCGTTTCAATCCACTAGCTGAGTTTAAGATGTTTGACGGAAAAATACAGGGGAATGTGCAGCTTAGATTTAATGGATCTACAGATGCAAGTGATAAGGAAACAGGATTTGATCAACATGCAAAAGTAAGATATGAAATTAATTGTACTGCAGAAGCATGGTTGCCTTTACCAGAGAAGATTGTCAAAACTGTACTTGGCACAGTAACTACTATTAGTGAAAAGTCTGGAGAAATACTGGTGGCTTCTAAGAGATCATCAGTAGCGTCAGGGGGATCACAATGGTATGAGCCAATTCAAAATTTAGATCAGGAGTAGAGATATGGCAAAGGCTTCAAAAACACCAGTAGTAAGAGTCTACAATAGTAGTTCTCAATTAATCCAATTGCAGGTAAAACCGCCCGGTGGCGATTTTTACACTAATGAGTCACAAATTCGAATTAATCCTGGAACAGATGTTCTTTTACCCAAAACACATTTGAGACAAGATCAATTGGAAAATTTAAAGAAGAAGGGATTTATTAAGATAGTTTACGACAGCGAAGTTGTAGCTGACAATGAACAGTCGATAGTAAGTCCTTAATTGTAACGTCAAAAATAATTAGAAGATAGCCAATTTAAATAGGCGATGGAGTAATAAAACGATGGCAGTATACTTAAGTCCGGGTGTTTTCCCGCGTGAGATCGACCTTAGCGTTCTCCCAACCGCCATCGGTCCACTTAGACCCGGTTTCATTGGGACGGCTAAAAAGGGTCCTATTAATGAACCAGTTTTAGTTACAAATGCTACGCAAGCAATTGGAACTTTCGGGGAACCATTTTCCGAAAGTTATTTGATGTACGCTGTTTTAGCGTACATGGAACAAGGAAACGCTGCATTTGTAATGAGAGTGGGTGTTGAATGCGAAACGGGACAGCCAAGCGAGTTGTCTGACATTTGTATTGACACCTCTGGTGGGCGCGGTTCAGGTTGGGGACGCATTCCACTGTTCACTGGGATCGATTTCGGTCGTGTCAATCTGAGAGCGATTGGTGATGGTACCGGCGAAAACCCACAACCAGTAGTGTTTCATGCTGAATCTACATCAGCTGTGGTTTACAATGATGTTGATTTATCCTCAACAGATGGTCCAACGACAGCTACCGGCACATTGTCTGGAACCTATGATGGCGATTTAGACGATTCATGGGTGATGATCATCACCACACCACCTAACTTGTCAGAAGATTCTCCGCTAGTTGGCGCAGAATACCAAATAGTTAGAAACAGTGACGCTGCTATTGTTGCTGAAGGTGTTTTGGCAGACAGTGATTTTGATAACACTTCAGACCCGATTTCAATCGGAACCGGTTTAACATTAACTGTAACTGTTTCTGCTGGTGAATTAGATGAAAATGATACATTTACTTGGAGCGCTGAACCTGATAACCGTGATTTTTCGGTCGCAGTTGATGGAGTAACAGGTAGCTCGTACGCAATGCCAGCTGCAACGTACACAAGTGTTGCCGATTTTGTTGTTGCCGCTAATGCCTTGTTGTCGGGCGAAGATTACGTTTTTATCGCGTACACCCTAGATGATGGCGAGACAGTAGTACCGCAAATCAGAACTGACATTGCCGGTGAAAGAGTCCAAGTGATGACGACACAGGCTTGGGCTTTAGAGCTTGGGTCACAGCAATACGCATGGGATGTTCCTAGGTCTTATCTTCTTGGATTAGATCCAGGGCCATACGACATCACGACTTCAAATAACAGAGTTAAATTAAACTTAGTTGGGGAAGTTGAAACGACTTCAGTTGAGTTTAACGTACCTGTCGGGCTTGCGCAAACAACTAATTCTGTAGCTTCAATTGTTGATGCGGCTGGAATAGTGGCTGGCGAGACACTTTGGAATGGTGTTGAGTTAACTGTGCCTGGTGGTGATACCCATGTGTTAATCGAGGCATCAGTGGGACGTCAACTCGATGAGTTGCAACTGCTAGCTAACTACTCGAATTTGAGAACATTACGGTTTACTGAGGAACTAAACATTCCTTACCCGTATCAGAGAGGTTATAGAGGTTATTCTGACAATAGAGTCACCTTGCCAGCATCAGGCGAATCGGACCCATCGACTCCTTTGAGTTGTGAGACAGATCCACTAAGTGCAGATTGTGCTGCCGACACTGCTTATTTTGCTGGTGTTGTTGGCTGGTTGGTTGCTCCATCAGCTGGAACGTGGGTTACGGGTTATCAAGTTAACCTTTCCCTTTTCACTTCTGGTGTTGGCGATGCTGCTGGTCGGTATGTTCTCACAATTTCAGATTCAACTGGTGCCGCTTTAGATTCGATTTCTGACGTCACATTTGATAAGCGTGAAGCACGTTATATTGGAAATGTTGTTAACCCAGGCACGCCACTTGGTGGCGCAAATGGCAACGCCTACGTGAATTGGGAAGAGCGGCCAGCGTTCTTAAACAACAATCAGAACTTGGCTACATTTGAGGTGAGACAGCCTGCCTCCCTTAATGGTAAAGAATTCACAGGGCAAGCAAATGGTATTCCTCTTGATCCAACTTACTCAAGTGAGTTAGATGGAGCGGTCATTGGAAATCCAGCTGAAGCTTCTGGCCTTTACGCTTTCCAGAATCCAGAATCGATCGACATTAATTTGTTGGCTACTCCTGGCTTCTCTTCCGGTGCCGTCATCGGAACAGCATTACAAGTTAGTGAAAGCCGTGGCGATGTGCTCTACTTAATTGACCCACCATTTGGATTAAGGCCACAACAGGTTGTTGATTGGCACAACGGAATGTTGTTGTCTGATTTGAGTGCTGCTATTAATAGTAGCTATGGTGCGTTGTACTGGGGATGGCTCAAGTCATTTGATCAGTTTTCAAATGATGAAATTTGGATTCCACCAAGTGGGCACGTCTCGGCTGTGTTTAGCAGAACGGCACGTGAGGCAGAGCAATGGTTTGCCCCTGCTGGTTTAAGAAGAGGGCGGTTACCGACTGCCCTTGATGTTGAGTACTCGCCAACGCAAGCAGAAAGAGACTTGTTGTACGGTTCTGGCAATGCGGTTAATCCGATTGTCAAATTCCCGCAAGATGGTATTGTCGTCTGGGGTCAAAGAACTATGCAGCGTACTGATTCTGCTTTGGATAGAGTGAACGTCAGAATGCTCTTAATTTACGTTAAGAAAAACATGACGGAGATACTAAGGCAATTCATTTTTGAGCCAAACGACCGAGTTCTTTGGAAACAGGTCACGGCTACTTTAATACCATTCTTGTCTGATATTCAGTCGAGAAGAGGGTTAAATGGATTCCAGGTGGTGGTTGACGAGACTAACAATACTCCTGAGCGAATTGATCGCAATGAGCTTTGGGTGTCTGTCTTCTTGCAGCCTACAAAGACGGTTGAATTTATTGTACTTAATCTGGTTGTCTTGCGATCTGGTGCTAGCTTCTCCGCTGAGGAGGTGTTGGCTGCTGGTGGTGTGGTGACAACATAGGCCACATACGGAGGAAGAAATGCCAGGATTTAACATAGGAACATTCGGCGGTGGATATAATGGTGATGCTGGTAACAGCCCATCTAACACTGTTGAAGTGAGACGTAAGCATCGCTGGGTGTTTGAAACGATTGGTAGAGGAACAGGAGTATGGTCCGCTAAGGAGCTATTGGTATTACAATCTGCCTCTAGACCAAGTTTCAAGTTCGAAGAGCCTGAAATGCACCACAATCAGGAAGTAGCCCGTTTTGCTGGAAAGCAAGACTGGGACCCTGTTACCTTGGTTTGGTATGATGTTGAGCAAGAGCCGGATATTTCACGAGGTGTCTACCACTGGTTAGAAACTGTGGTAAACATGCAAACGATTAACGTTGCGTCTCCGGCAGATTATAAGAGAATCGCCGCGTTGTCGATGATTGATGGTTCTGGTCAGACAACTGAGACTTGGACTATGAACGGCACATGGCCTTCAGCAATCAATTGGCAGGAGCTTGATTACACTTCTACCGATTTGATGACTTGCGAGGCAACCATGAGGTATGATAGAGCAGTGAGGGCTAGCATAAAGGGCGATTGTGTCCCAGCAGTCGAGGCGGCAAAAATTCAGCCTAATTGCCCTGTTTAATTAGGTTGTTGAGATAAAAATATCGCTTTTATAACGGCCCAGTAAATAATACTGGGCCGTTATTATAGACGAAAAGAGGGAACAATGGGTGTTGGCTTTAATATTCCTACCGATAATTATTGTTTTGCTGGTGATGGCGGGGTACCCCCCTTGTCTATGCCAGCTGTCGACAGAGAAGGGCCATCTAATTCTGACGAGTTTGGAAGAAACCATAGATTCGAAATAGAATTTATGGCACCGATATCAAGTCAGTTTGTGCAAGGTAATGGTTTATTACTGAATGTTGAGAAGTGCACTAGACCGACAGTTGAATTTGATGAAATAAAGATACACAACGGACAGGATGAAATTTATAGGCCGGGTAAACATCATTGGTCACCTATAGAATTTACTTTTTATGAGAGAATAGCCCCCAGTGATGATACTGGTCTTATAGCAGGCTCCGGAAAACCAAATCAAATGGCACAGGCTATATATAATTGGTGGGCGGGCGCTAGCCAATTTACAATGCTTGACTATAAAACCTCAAGTCTGACTGCACCAGGCCGATTTCAAGTAGATTGCAGCGTTAACATGATTGATGGTTTGGGCAGAAAAAATTGGACGTATATTTTAAGAGAGTGTTGGCCATTAAAAGTGTATGCGACAGATTTGAATTATTCTGATACCGATTTGTCTAAAATAACAGTTGTGCTAAGATATAACAGAGCTGAAGAACTTCAACAAAGTTAGGTGAGCCATTATGCCAGGATTTAGGGTAGGCAAGGAAGGCGGCAATAACGATAATTTTGGTGTCAGTTTATCAGACCGTTTTAGATATACTTATACATGGGAGATAGATAAGCTACAAGATGATGTTGTAGGCTTGCAAAACAATAGATACTTAGTTTATGCGAAGGATGTATCTCTGCCTGCTTTTAACGTCAGCATGGAAAGACATATTGGATCTTCTTTGGAGTATAAATTTGCAAAGAGTGTATCATATGATGATATAAAAATCTCATTCTATGATACACAAGACCTATATAAAAAACTGAAAGAATGGCGTCAGAGCGTGTATGATTGGCAAATTGGTATAAAAACGCCTGAACAGTATAAGAAGAATAGCACGATAAAGGTATACGACCCCACTTGGGATGACGCAAGGGGGGTGGAAGGTGTTGATAAAGAGTCGCTAACATATGCTTATGATTTGGTTGGCAGCTGGCCTTCAGTGATTAGACATGGTGATTTAACATACACAAGTAGTGATGTTAAAATAGTAGAAGTTACTTTAACTTACGATTTTGCTGTTGTTAGATCAGGTTTGGAACCTTATGTAATACCTCAAAGAATAGACATAGACAAGAAGTCACCTCGCCGCTCCTCTTTATAAAATAAGCATATATAATAATTCGTTGGCGAGCTGATGGTAAATATTTAAGCTGACGTTTTTTAGTACATAGATAAAAGTAACATTCAAGCACAGGATTATAATATGGCCGATGATAATTTGCCCGATGGGCAGGCTCCAGATGAAGTAGAGGGCGGGCCAAATTCAACTCCGACTAACACAACTTCAAATGAAGAGCAATTGGATGTAGGTGCATCATCTGGTGGTACTAGTCAATCTTTTAGTCAAAAACAAGCTGAAAGCGATGATGACCGTAATCAGATGAGTTCTACTGTTAAGGACTTAACTAATATTTCAGCGGCTGGCGATAATAACCAAGAGTTTTTAGATAAGTTATTAAATACTCCAGCTGATCAATTGATTCCTTGGGAAGATTGCTATCTCCCAAGTAAAGGTTTATATTATGACGGCGATTGGTCAAACGCAAGCGTTAAAGTGCGAGCTATGGGTCAAACTGCCGAGAAGATTTTGGCCACACAAAGGTTAGCTAAGTCTGGCCAATCGATAGATTACCTTTTTAGAGAGTGTTGCCAATTTCCTGATGGTTTTGATCCAATTAATTTGCTGTTGGGCGACCGAGTGTTTTTGTTATATTTCATACGTGGTATCACGCATGGAAATATGTATGAGTTTGCGTTCACTTGCCCCAAAGAGGAGTGCGGTGCTGTTTCGACTCATACTTATGACTTGAACGAATTAGCTTCTACGATTAAGTGGGCAGATGACTCACAAGGGGAAGAGCCATTTAAGTTAACGTTACCTTATTTGTCTGAAGCTACTAAAAGGGATGTTTGGGTAACACTTAGATATCTAAGGGCCTATGATGCAAATGATATTTTGTCTAGGAAAAAAGTCAAGGATAAAATAACAGTTAGGCCAGGTAAAACAGTAAGGACGAGAAATAAGCCCGCTCCAACTCGTCGACAACAAATGCAACAGCTAGATGATTCTATCACGGAGAATTTAGAGAAAGTGATCGTCAGCGTAATGGGCACTGATGATAGATTTAAAATTAGAAGTTTCGTTAACCAATTGCATGCACAAGACACTGCTACTATTAGAGAATGGTTGAAAAACAATACACCGGGTATTGACAACTCTGTAATAGTTGGCTGTCCGCAATGTGATACAGATCATACGGTGGAGCTTCCAATTACGGAAGCCTTCTTTCGTCCAGCAAAGCGAAGCTGAATACGAAAAACATTGGAATTCGCTGATGGAGCAGCAATTCCAATTGAAGCATCACGGTAAGCTTTCACTGTTTGAACAAAGCCAGATGACGGCAGAAGAACGTGGCTGGTTTATGAAACGTCTTGAAAAAGAGTTCAAGGACAGAAAAGAACAAGAAGAAGCTCAGATGCGCAAAACCCCCTCTAAACCTTCGATGCCGTCAATACCTCGCAGATAATAATCCATTATAAGAACCCCTGTCGGCCAAATATATTAGTAAGGTCATAGGAGTTTTTAAAATGAGCACAACTTATATTGCGGACGCTTTTCCTCGTATTTCTGCCAGAAGGGGTCAAGTAGCCGACCTTAACGTGGATTTTTATCGCAATGGGGAATTGTCTGACCCATACGCTATTAGATACGTAGAGATATATAAGACTTCGGTAGCGCCGCATAATTTATTGGCTACCGTGCCGGTTGTAAGCCCCGATGATGCTTTATATCCGTCACCAGTTGTTCAAGAAACAACGAGCAATGATACAGCTGAGCTTGCAGTAGGGAAGTATCACCTACCGTACGCGATACCAGATGACTTCCCAGTACCAGACGTTTACTTTGATGTATGGTACTATTACGCTGAGAATCCTTGTGACCCAACCGCTGGAACAGATCCGACAGCATCTACTGAGTGCGATATCGATGATGCACAATATGAGAGTAAGCTTTTAAGTTGTTGCCATAGATTTTGGGTGTATCCAGATGAATGGTTTTGTAATGATGGATTACAAACTGTAAGGTTCGGATTTGAACCATTAGACCAAAAATTTCACAAACCGGAGTTTAGACCGTTAGAAATTGGTTTAATGCCACTGCCGCTTTACGATTATAACTTTAATTTGGTAAATCCTTTAATACCATTTCTAGAGCCAACGATATCTATTGAAACACAAAACTGCGAGTTATTAGTTGACAAAGCTCCTTGCAGAATAGGTATAAGACAAGGATCATATAGATCCAACCCATGGGTCATTCAGTATGACCTAGATACTTCTGGTTTTTTAAAGGGCACATATCGTTATTGGATATGTCTAACGCTCCCAGATGGGACTACCAGAATAAGCAGAAGATTCATAATAACTATTGGATAGCACAATGCAAATTAAGCCATTTGAGTTTAAGCCTACACATATAGATAGGATCAAAACTCTAACTGAAGAGCTAACGGCTGACAATGAAGCAGTTAATATGTTTTTCAAATTGTCGTTAGATTTGTTAATGGTGGCAGATGAAGATGGTACGATTGTAATGGCGAATGAGGCATGGTGTTCGACGCTAAAATATGACAAACTGGAAATAGAACAATCTAAAGTGTTCGAATATATTCACCCAGATGAAGTAGAGCAATTTATTGCGGCATGGTATAAACTATCTGACGGAGATTGGATTAGAGCGCACTATAGAACTCTAGTTAGCCACAAAGAGGAATGCACAACGCTGGAATGGAACGCAACGAAGTATAAAAATGGTTTAATATATGCTATCGCTAGAGAAGTTCCAATATGCAATAAGGCTATGAGAAGGCAAAGCATTAAAAGATTCAAACTAAGAACGAGCCATGGCAGCTAGAAATAAAGATGACAATAAAAGCAATATTGACGGATGGACTGAATATAAAAGACTCGTTCTGTCTGAGCTAGAAAGATTAGATGAAGCTGTTGAAAAGCTAAAGGATCATTGTGTGCAGGTACAGACATATATCCAAGCTGAAATAGCTAAAGTCAGGGAATCTTTGCTTGTTCAAATAAATGAGATCGACAAAAAACACCCAAGTTATATAGAGCTGACCAAAGTAGAAAAGCAACTAATCAATCTTGAGCAAGAATTATCTAAATATTATGGTCAGCAAAAAGATGAAAGCGTGGAATCCCATAAATGGGGATTTTGGGCTGCTGTAATTGGAATAGTAGGCTCATTAATTACTAGCATAATTAGTTTGATAGTTACACTATTTGGTTAACGTATTTCAATAGTATGAAGTACGATTCTTTTAGAAATAAGACTGGCGGTTTTAAACGCATACCAGCCGCCAATATAGTCAGATGGATCGAAAATAGCTTTGACTATAAAACGAGAAAAGATGGCCAGGAATATCTTATATGTGACCCATTTTCTGGTGATACTAATTTCAAATTCAATATAAACCCTGAGAAGGGTACATGCCATTCTTGGCATGGCGACGAGTGGGCTGGGCCAGTTAATCCTAAATCTGGCAAAAGGAATTGTTCAGTTGTTAAATTTATAAGGGTGCTCAATAATTGCACCTATAAAGAGGCTATTTCTGAACTTTTGGGAGACTCAGGAAGCGTTTCTGATTATCTTAGACCTGGCAACAGGGGCGAGATCATTGAAGACGTAGAAAAGCTAAACGTAAGCCTTCCGAAAGGTCTTCAGATATTAGCAGGGTCAGAAGATGTTCAAGCTTTAATACTGTTTAATTGGTTAATGACCAGAGGATATTCTTACGAAGATATAGAGAGAGAACAATTATATTACTTAGGGTTAAATGTATATTGGCCATATTATGAATTTGACCAATTGGTATATTGGCAAGCTAGATCTAGGATGAATAAAAGATTTTTATTCCCAAGCCAAGAGGTGTTTGATAAAGAAGGCAAATTAGTTGCTAAATCTGAAGCAACTAAAGGCGATTTTTATTATGGTTTTGATGACGTAGAGTTAGCTTCATATGTGATAATAACTGAAGCCATATTCGACAAGAATACCTTAGGGTCTCAATGTCTAGCATCGGGCGGCGCAGACATAACTGCTAACCAAGTTAAAAAGATAAAGCTGCTTGACCCTAAGAAGGGTATTATTTTATCACCAGACAATGACTCTGCAGCTATCAAAAGTGTTTTACGTAACAGGCAAAGATTAGAACAGTTAAGCTACCCATTATACTATTCGTTACCACCTAAACTAAAATATGAAGAAGGTGGTGAATCTAAGTTTACTAAAGATTGGAATGAAATTGGCGAAAAAGTGTTGGGGTTTGATAAAGTAAGAGAGCTTCATGATAGCAAAATAAGAAAGATCACCATGAGCGAAGTTGTCAAATTGCAAAAGATGTTATGATTTTGCAGGAACTTTGACAGATTCAGAGTTTTGATCATATCGGGCGCAGTAAAGATCCGTTGTCCAAGATTTATTAGTGATTTTATGACAATAACCATAAACGAGCCAGCTGCCAGTATACCAATGTCTTAGGTCTGCAATTTTGCCCTCTTCTCCATTACGACTAGCGCGTACCCAATCAAGAAATATAGTGTCAATGCCTAGCCCCCTGCATCCAGTCCATTCGCCGTCACCTATTACTGTGACTTTAGCTCTCATGAGGCTATTGATCAGATTGAGGAACATCGAGCGCGGACGGCCATCTATATAGTCTTTATAAGGTAAACCCATATCGCCTGCGGAACCTATTTCTGGTACTGTCATCACTGAAGTATAGCCAACAGATTCCCCACCCTCAGGTTTTTGGAAAGATCTATTCTTTTTTACCCTTGCTGTTTTCTTTTGCGTTGTATTGCTATCCCCCACTTCCACATTTTGTTGGGATGTTTGGTAGTCTAAGTATTGACCAGATATTGTTGACAAACCTTGTGTAATTAGTTTGGTTTGCACGGACGACAAAGCATTATCTGTGAGCACTGTAACTTGTTTGATTGGGTCACTGGTTTTGTTGCGATGGAAAGAATAATATCTTCTTTGCTCACTGGTAAAAAGCCCTTGTGGTTTGATAACTAGACTGTAGTTGTCTGGCGCGAAAACCCATTGCGTTTTAGTTGGTGTGATAGAAGCTGACCAGTCAAAGAGAGATGACAAGAATGATTTGGGGTCTTGCCGCATCATCCACCATTTCCCTTGTTTAGAGTCTATAGTAGTTGAAATCTCTAGATCCAACCGATCCTTGGGAGAATATTCTGTTACTACATCACGTATGACTTGCCCGACGTTGCCTGTATAACACTTACCAGATGCATCTCCTACATTAAGATACCATGATGGAGGGTCGATAATAACGAATTCAATTTGGTTTCTATCTTCCATTTCGGGCTGCATGCACTCCATGGATATTATATATCCTATTATCCATGTAGTGGCAGATTGGGGCGTTTTTGCTTGGTTACTCCATTTACACTTAAATTGAACTTTCATAGGCTGCATACGAGCATCGCTGAAATAGTCGTTTTCAATCAATCGATTGTATATATTAAAGTTAACATCACTAAATCTGCCTCTTACTGTGTACCCGCCATTAGCCATCGCCTGCATTTCGAGAGAAATTAGACTTGGACCTAAATCATCAGTTAATGGTTTTGCCTTTTTTTTGTCACCCTTATAGACGAAAAAAGATACTTGTGGTTTAGCTTGTGTTTTAGGTGTATTAGCCATGAAATTATATTATATCCTATATGAGCCGAAGGGCGCCAAACCTAAATATTATTTATTATTTTATGTAGGTACAAAAAATAATAAATTAATCGGGATAGATTCAGAAAAGGTTCCTAGTAGTGAAAAACAAGCTCTAAAAAGCTCAAATTTTGCTTCTTTATCTTTGGAAAAAAGGTTAAGATGGTTGAAGGATAATTGCCCTGTTTCTTATAGATATGGTTTTAAGCAGATTAATAATGCTAATTATAAAGTAGTATCGAAACACGATATTAATAAAAGTTAAGCAACTGCAACAAACAAGTATAAATACTCTAATGAAAGGTGTACTATGGGTTTGTTTGACACAATTAAAGAATGCGCTGGCGCTTTTGTAGAAGGGTTTACTGGTAAATCTCAAGATTCAACCGAGGATTGGACTTTAGCCGAGGATTGGACTTTAGAGGATACACTCAATTTTGAGCCATACCACAATCAGCATATTAACCATACTATCGAAAGTATGAATCAACAAAAACAGTATGAGGCAATATGCTCTATGAATGTTGATCAGTTGAAGTTTGAATATGATGACCAAATGCTAGAGGATCGGATTAGACCAGAAGATAAGGGCGATAATATGTGGTGGGTCAGAATAAAGACCATGCAGGTAACTCTACACCAGAGAAAGAGGGAAGGTCAGACATATCAAGACCCAAGAAATGGCGGTCAGCAGTTAACTATCTTGGATTACCTTGAAGCTGCGGGCGATGGAATTATTAAAGGTCAAGTATTGAGCGACGTCTTAAAGAAAGAGGGAATTTTCAAGAGATAGTTTGTTACGTAAATATAAAGTAACCTCCGTGGTGGTCAAACCAAAGGCCACTGGTTTGACTACCAGCAAGCCCAAAGATTATTAATCTTTGGGCTTGCTGCTTATAAATGTTGACCGTTATAAATAATATATTAATTTTTATGTCTCTAGGCGAATATACTTAAAAGATGTTGCTGTATATCTTTCGCTAGAGATAATCATGGATAAAAATGTCGTTGGCTTAAGCCTTCAGTTAGACTTAGAGTCTACTACTGCTCAAACAGCTATTGAGCAAGTAGGCCAGAAGGCTATCAAAATACAGCAGCAAGTCTCTGATGCTATGCAGTCGGCAATGAGCGGTATCAGTGGAAGTGCTGGTAATGCGGGGGGTAGCTTGGACTCGGCAGTTAAAACGACTTCGGATCTGGGTAAAGCTGGGTCATCGATGGCCAAGGGCATGGCTCCATATAATCAATTACGCGATGAAGCTGTTGGTTTATTTGAAGAAGAGTTGAGCAGAGGGGCTCAATATATCTCCATGTTAAAGACTCTCAGGTCTGAGATATTAAAGAAGAATAAAGCACACGACGAAGAGTTAGGGTTGGTCACCGATGAAGTGGCTATGACAGGAGAGCTAGGTGATGGCTTTGCTGATGTTCAAAAAAACGTAAAGGAAAATGAGAAGGCGTTACAAAGAGTTCGCCAAACAATGCAAGCCGTTTATATGCTTGTTAAAGATGTCGATAAGGCGACAGAAAACTTTGTAACAACAAACTATAGAGCATACGGCTCTATGCAGCAGCTAGCTAATGAAGCTAGATATTTACAAACTACTCTGGGTGTCACCCAAGAAGTAGGCATGTCCACTATGAAAGCGCTGGCAGATGTAAAAACACCCATCGAACAGATGGATAAACTAAGTGTTTCTGTCGCCAAAGCAAATAGGTTTACTGGTGTAGCTACTGAAACAATCGCTGGATATACGTTATACTTGAGGCAATTAGGCATAGGCGCTGATGGTGCTGAGAAGCAGATTCAGTTTATGACTGATGCTATGAGGAAATACGGCCTCACAACGAACGATGTTAATTCTTTAATGAGCCGCTCTGGTATGCAGGCTATGGATATGGCGAGGCTGTTTGGCAATTCTGCTGAAGAACTAGCTAAATTTGAGATGGCTCGTATTTCGCTAGCTGCTATGGGTAAGGAACTAGGCATAGCTGCAGGCGAATTAGATGGTTTTTATGACCATCTATCTTCAAATGTTGGAGCAATGCAGCAATTTGCTGCATATAGTCGTGTAAACATTAAAACTGCAGATGATTTCAATAAGGCATTGGTACAAAGCGGTATACAGTTAGAAAACCAATTGGGAGCGCTACAAGCTCGTGCAAATGCTGGCGATAAAGGGGCGGCAAATCAGCTTATAGCCATGGAGGAGGCGTTGGCTGATGCGCATTTCGGGGGGAGCGTGGCTGCCTTGAGAGCTGCAAGGCAGTTGGGCGTAGTTGCTAAACAGATGAATTTGACGGGCAAAAATGCTGAAGATTTAGCAAAAATCATGGCAGTTGCCAAAGCGAAAGCGTTGGACCCGTTTGATGAGTCGAATGCCGGTCTCACGGCACAGTTGAGAATACTAGGAGAAGTGATATCCGGCACAATACAGCCGTTTATCCAAATGTTAGCCGATGGTTTAGGGTACCTCCTAATGGTTGTTAACAAAATCATTCAACCAATAGCATATGTCATTTCGCTGGTAAGTCAATTCATTAATTATTTGCGCGAATTGCCTATAATAGGTCATGTGGTCAATCTGGTGTTAATGCTTGCAGCAGCTATAGTTGCATTAGTAGTTGGGTTAGGTGCGCTTGGAACTGCAATTGCAGCTTTTGCTGTGTCGTTTGGTTTTTTAAGTGGAATAATTTCAGGAGCTGAGAGTGTAGTTCAGTCTTTTGCCAATATGATGGTCACTATGGCGCAGGCTGTTGGTCAAGCTATGGTTGCTTTGTTTACCAGCCTAGGACAAGGTTTGGCGGCTTTAGGTAATGCAGTTAAAGGTGTGTTGCCGCAGTTGATTGGGTTAGCTTTTGCATTATTGCTAGTAGGTGCAGGGATGTACTTGCTAGGTTTAGGAGTTTCACTAGTCGCCGAGCAAGGATGGATGGCTGTTGCAGCTATGTTCGCTATGGTAGCAGCTATGGTTGTCGCTATAGTGGCACTTGCTGTGATTGCGGCCATAGCAGGACCAGTTGTTCCACTAATAGTGGCTTTGGCATTTGCTGTGTTATTGCTAGGCGCTGCGGCAATGATGGCGGGCATTGGTTTTTATTTGATAGGTCAATCAATACAAGCTGTTGCAGAATATGGATTGCAAGCAGCCACAGCAATATCTGCTTTGGTAGTGCCTATTTTACTCCTGGGCTTGGCTGGTTTAGCAGCAGCACCTGGCCTAATGCTTCTTGGGGTCGCGCTGATGCTCATCGCAGTGCCAGCCTTTATTTTAGCAACGTCGTTCTCAATATTAGAAAGAGCGATGGAGTCATTTGTTAAATATATGCCCAAGTTAGGATCAGCTGGTGAAACGTTAATATACTTTGCTGCTACTTTGCTGGCAGCGGTGAGTATCATGTTTGTTGCTGGTGTTTTGATGATACCAACGTCTCAAGCTTTGATCGTAGGATCTGTATTATTGACGATGGCTGGTATTGGCATGTTTGCTGCTGGATTGTCATTGACATTTGGTGGTGTTATGTTATTGGTTGGGGCAATTGCTGTTGCTGCCGCCGCAGTTGTCTTGCTGCCCGCAGCGATAGCTGTGTTTATATCAGGAATGCTGATATTTACTGGCGGTTTGATGCTGTTACTTGGTGCCCAATTTATGCTTGCTAGTGCATTTGTTTTAACAGCAGCATCAGGAGCATTAATAGTTGCCGCATTTGCATTATACTTCGCATTAGCGATATTCTCTCCGGCAGTAGCAGCGGCTTTGATAATTGGAGTAATGTTATTATATGCTGGGCTAACCATGTTAGCGGGTGCAACATTAATATTATATGCAGCGCAGATATTGTATATGGGTTCTGTAATAATGCAGGCAAGTGCAGTATTGTTTGATCAGGCTATGCAATTATTATTGCCAGCTGCGATGTTATCGGTGATTGCCGGTGGTTACCTACTACTTGGTGCATTAAGAATCATTGTAGCTTCTGCCATGTTGGCAGTAGCCGGATTATTGCTGTTCTACTCGGCAGTAATGATAATGTATGCTTCTGTTATGTTATACCCCGCAGCTATGTTATTGACACTTGCTAGTATAATGTTGCTAGTGGCGGGCGCTTATTTGACAGTTGCTGCTATATTTGCCGATTATGCTGCTAATATATTATTACCAGCAGCTACCACTTTATATATAGGTGGTGCTGTTATGTTGGGCGCGGCTTTGATGTTATTCTATGCTGGTTTGGTATTAGTGCCTGCCGCAATGATGTTGACGGTCGGCATGTTCTTCTTAATGTATGCGATACTCGGCTTTTTGGCTATGGCTGATAAAATATTTTTAGTCGGTGCAGGGATGAAATTATTGGCTCAAGGCTTTATTATGCTGGCTAGTGCTCCGCTAAGTGGATTTAAGGCGGCTGCGCAGGCGGCTTTATCAGCTATGCCGATACTGAAAAAGTTAGTTGGAGAGCTAGACACTACGGCTATTGGGTTGCAAGCCGCAGCCGATAAATTCACTAGGCCAACCAATCAGATCGCTAATAGTTTAAATAACTTATCAGCTGCTCTTGCCAATGTTGGCCAGGGATTGGATCTAGCATCGCAAATAGGCGAGCTTTCAGTTCTATTAGATCAGTACAGTCAGTTGCTTGAAACGACAGCCCAGCGTATTGAGGTGGCTGTTGTTGAAAAAGCACAGCCTGCTATGAGCGCTGCTCGCAACTCAGGATTAGCAGATGCAGTAAGAGCCGAAACGATCGACACTGTGCAGGTAAAGACTGATGTGTCGGGTGAAACCGAGCAGATTGATGGAGAAGGTAATCTTTTAGCTGAACAAAACGATATATTACGTAATATATTAGAGATGATGGGTGGCTATGGTCAAGGCAATGATTTAGCTGAAATAACTGATTTATTACGTGATGGTATAGGGGGCGGCAGCACTTCTAATGGCTTGGCAAGCGAATTCAACCAATGGATGAAATAAATGACTCAGCATTATGCACAACATGATAAAAGACTAATTAACAATGAAAATTTATCATTGCAATTGCTTAATCCGGAAGTTAATGATACAAATAAACTAGCGCATAATGGTGGTAGTTTATTTTTTCAGTTTCCTCCAAAGATTTTAACTGACAATCGTAAAGGTGAATGGTCCGAAAATAATATTCCAGGCAGAGAACCAGTGGCGGCTTTTAAAAGATCTGGGGCAAGAGAGTTTGGGTTGGTGATAACTTATATTGTAGATAGTATAAGTAATAAAGATGGTTACTTTTCACCCGACAGAATAAGCCAGATAACGCATTTTTTGCGCGGTTATTATGCCGAAGGTAGAAATACGGCAGACCAAAGAAATTATGTAGTAAAATTCAAGTATATTGGCTACGGTGGTAAAGATCCTATTAGTTGTTATATAAGAGGGATTGATGTTAAACATAGTGATACAATCATTCTTAACCCTGACACCGAGATTAGATCATTTCCTTTAAGAACAGATATAACTTTAGACATGAGGATATGGTCGTCAGCGGATGAGGAGTCCTTACAGGACATCGCAGGCACTGACACGCTAACTGCAGCGTGGTACTAGGAGATAAGCATGGCAGACTTAGGTGATAACACTAGATTTTTTAATACTGAAAGCATTATTATAAATGGTTTAGAAACTCTTGGTAGATGGTCTGAACCACAATTTTTGCGGTCAGCTGATGAGAGCGATATATATGCATATCAAGTTAATAACACCAAGGAAGGTAGGCCAGACTTGATAGCCGAAGAGTTATATGATGCACCTGAGCTTAGCTGGGTACTCATTTCATTTAATCAAATCAGACAGCCGCTTAATTGGCCAGCGGCTGGTCAAGTAATAAAGTATCCTTCTCGATCTTTGGTGTTTTCGGAGCTATTTGGGTGAGTGATAATTTAAATGTTGTGTGGTCTAAATTTTTTAACCATAGAACTAAAACTCTCTGGGAGCGATTCCCAGGCTATTATAGGTCACTAGTAATTGAGACTAGCGATCCACTAAATATGTATAGGGTTAAGTTTAAGTGCCCAGAATTACATGATTTTGACTTGCCGCCGCAGGATTGCCCATGGGCAGTTTCATGTTTTGATTTGGGTGGGAATAAAGCTGGAAGGTTTGTTGCACCTACTATTGGCGATTGGGTTTGGATAACGTTTGAAAAGCAACACCCGTATGGGCCTATTTGGACAGGTTTTGCTAATCCTACAAGAAGAAAGTTCTATACGTATCCGCAGATCTTTCAAAAGACACCCTTGGCAGTTAATACTGAAGGCATACCTACAGAAAGACCAGATGACTATGATGAGGATTATCTGCCCAAAGATGGAAGGCCAATGGGACATGGATGGCAAGATAGGTATGGCAATTTAGATGTGCATTCAGCTGTTGGGTATTTTCCGTCAGAACACGTTAAGGCTCCGCCTCCACCAGAGCATGATGCTTTAGCGGGACAAGCGTTTGAGCAGCAAGTTACTAATCCAAAAGTTAACGACCCTGACCGTAAGTATATGGCTCGTGTTACTAAATATGGTCACATATTCTTAATGGGCGACCAGGGATATCATTGGAAGAAGGGAGCAAATGAGCTGGGTGAGTTCGAAGGTGACGTTGAAAAAGATGAACAGTTTGAGAAGAAGAGATGGCTATTTTTGCAGCGACTGCTAAACGATAATGTGCCCAAGGCAAGCGATGAGAATGGAGACCAGCGAAAACAACTTATGATGACTCGTTATGGTCATCGAATAGAAATGAGGGATGTTGGATGGGCTCAATATGGACCAATGGAGTCTAAGTCTAGAGCTGGTGAGTTTGGTCCAGCTCGGCATCTATCTAAGGAGAGGAAAAGCGATTATAGATGGATAAAAATAAGAACTAAAGGTGGTATGCTGTTTCAAGCATACGACAAAGGCTTTGATCCTAGCCAAGATAAGTATATTAAGCGGCACTTATTAGAAGAGTCGGGCGCTAAGAGCGAGCAAGAAGACAAATATTGGGGCGACCGCGACGCTAGGTGGATGCGAATGGTGACCAGATATGGGATCAAATTAGTACTAGATGATCGTGGTAGTGATTTGATCGATGCGAGAAAAAGAGAAGTACCAAGAGGCGTTGGTATTCTATTTAAAGGCAGGCGTACCCCGGCGGCTAAAGAACAAGAGAGGAAAGGCAACCCACGCGGATTTCAATTTGAATTTAACGAAAGAGACGATGCCAATCATATGACTATGGCTTCGCCTTTAGGTCAGACGATTGAGTTAAATGATCGCTATCAATATATGATGTTAACAGCGGCTTTGGGCCAAAGCTGGGTTCCCAAATGGCGAGGCGTTAAGGATAACGAATTTATCGCTAAGCCTACTATGATGAACAACCCTGAGAAGAATACACATCATCTCAAGCTTGACCATGATAACGAATATATCAGGCTAAAGACACGTGGCAATAAAGGAACTAAACCTAGAAATGGCGTTAATCCTTCAGGCGTGGGTAGACAAGAGATAAATCAGGGTTTTGAAGCTCGCGATGGCAGAAATGGTGATGGTCCTTGGGTAGAACTAGTGGACTGCCAGCAAAGAGGATTTTGGTTTTCTAAAACTGAAGGCATTGGCATATGGCGAGCTAGGAAGAAGAGGAAGATGTACCAGTGGATGGATGAAAAGCAAAAGAAAATAGTTATTTATAATAATGAAAAGCAGGGCACGATAGAAATATATTCTACTAAATCGGTCAATGTTATTTCTGATAGAGATGTGAATATTCGAGCTGATAGGCATATTACTATGCGAGCTGGTAAATCTATTAGGATGCAAGCTGCTGGTACTAGAATGACTTTAAGACCCAATATCTTACAAGTTAGTGCTAGAATTAGGGCGAGACAATTTAGAGGCTTTTTCCCAGGTTTATTTCCAGGGCCGGGCGCACGCAATGGAGTGGCACCTCAAGGTGAAAGAGTTGAGCGTCTTAAAAAACCAAAACTACCTAAGAAACGCGCACCTAGGGATCGAGCTAAAACATACAATAAACCATTTAGAGCGGCGAAGAAAATAAAATGATTATTAATTTTGCTACTGGATTGTACAGTACAGTATTGCCTAAGGCTCCCTCCGATGGTGGTAATGTTACTTTTACTATAAGTAACCAACCGCCTCCTCGCGCTAATTTATTATTTCCGAAAGTACCTCAAGCATTAGTTGAAAAGCAGAGGAAACCAAGCAGCAGAAATAGTTTAGATGTTAGGCCATCTTTAGGTGAGTTAGCATTTACTATTAACACTTCTGACCGTTCACAGGCTGGTAATGGTCATAATGTGTATGAAATAGGTCAGATTTTAGAATTTAATAATGAGTCTGTATTGGCTACTGAACCTATGTTAGTGGCTTCTACAACGACTATTCAACATGATGTTTCATTGATCGATTATGAAAGCCTTGGCTTAAATCAAGCTCAGGTGGTTGAATTGAGTGCTAAGGCACTAAACTCATTTAACGATCTGATGAGCCAATTAAATCAGACTGTGCAAGATAGGAAGAATGCGGATACTGTTATTGTTGATTTGCAAAAAGTCATTAATGATAGCGACAGAACTATCAGTGCTTTAAATGTGCTGCAATCTGAAGAGACTGGAACTGATGGTTTTGTTGATGGTTTGCTTACGCAGGTAGAAGCTAGGAAGGCAAGTGCTATCGCTGATAGGGATGCTAAAATTGCAGAGGCTAATAGGTTGGCTGATGATGCGGCAGTGTTGCAGAACGAGTTAAGACAAGTCGGAACGGTGGTAAAGTAATGGCTACATTTTATGGTTTTAACCCGCCATTTTTTGGCGGCTCCGAAGCTGTCATGTCGAGGCAAGAGGATGATAGGTTAATTAAAAATGATCTATTGCAATTGCTTTTGACTGTACCAGGTGAAAGAGTCAATCGTCCAAATTTTGGGGTAAATCTGCGCAATTTTGTTTTTGAAGATTCTTCACCTTCTAGTTTGTCTTCATTGGCAAACAGTGTTCAAGGATCGATCATAGCTCAAGAGCCTAGAATTAATATCTTGGAACTGCAAATCGTGTCTGACCCAAACACGAATAAGATTAAGTTAAGTTTAGCTTTTAATTTAAAAGTAGACCCGACTAGGGTAATTAACTTGGAACAATTTTTAACGAGTGATTAACATGAGTAACGGTGATATCAATAACGAGACTACACTGTTTGATTTGCCAAATTCCCCAGAGGAATTTGGTGTAATTGTTCCAGACTCTAAACTGCGAAGAATTGATTTCAGCGGTTTAGAATTCGACACAGCTAGAAGAGCTATTATTGAATATATTAAGACATATTTTCCCGACCAGTTCAATGATTTCATAGCCAGCAATGGTATAATGATGGTCACAGAAATTGTGTCTTCAGTAGTAGCCAAGTTATCACTTAGAGCTGACTTATTAGCTAATGAAGCAACTTTGCCTACAGCTAGAACTGAAGAAGCTGTAATCAATCATTTAGCTTTAATTAACCAACGGATCAAGCGGCAGACTCCGGCTGTAGTCGATATTGAAATAAGTGTTGATTCACCCACTAATACTGATATAGAAATAAACCCAGGTAACATTTTTACCGTGGCGTCCGGTCCGAGTGGTGAAAGTGTTGCATATGAAGTGTATAGAGCGCCAGGTGATTGGAATAGCACAATCACTATTGGAGCGAGCAAAAGAGGTGTAATCGCTTGGGGAGTACAAGGACAATTTGCTCCTGTGGTCAATGCTTTAAGTGCTGGAGGCATTAACCAGGTGTATCAGATAGAAAACGAACAGATATTAGATGACCCTTTATTTGTAACTGTAACAATAGGTCAACAAACAGAGCAATGGCAAGTAATTAGAGAGCCAATTGAGAGATACGGATCTAACGATAAGGTAGTGGAAGTCAATTTTTTTGAAAACAATGCGGTTTTCAGGTTTGGAGATAATATAACTGGGCAGGCTCCTCCTTCTGGGGCTAATATTTCTTTTAGATATAGAGTAGGTGGCGGTATCAATGGTAGGATTGGCGTTTCACAAATAGATGATGTAAGGCAGATATCTCCAAATCCACCGTCGAACGCAGTTGTCTCCGTTCGCTTCCGTAACGTTACACCGTCGAATGGGGGCACAGACCGCGAAACTATCGAGCAGGCCAAAAAAAGGGCTCCGAGAGACTTCGCTGTACAAAACAGCATTGTGACAGCGGTAGATTATGCACAGGTGGCTACAGATTTTACACATCCCGTATATGGTTCAATAGTTAAGGCTATTGCAACTATCAAAACATCTTTAAATGCTAATTTAGTAGAGGTCTATGCTTTAGCAATAGGTCCAAATAATATTCCTGTTACGCCTAGTGTTGGCTTAAAAAAGGGATTAGAGACTTATTTTTCGGATCTTAACGTTTTGACAGATTTTGTTAGAGTATATGACGCTAAGATAAGACCGGTAGATATCAATATGAATGTTATAATTGATCGTAATTATGACGCCTCGATTGTTAAGGAAAAGAGTGAGAAGGTTATAACGGAGTATTTTGATGTCAGCAATTGGAGCATGGGAGAGGGTTTATTTAGATCTAATTTGATTGAGGCCATTGAACAAATAGACGGCGTATCATATGTTGATTTATTTGAACCATATGATAATATTTTGCCAGATTCAAATATTAACCTGCCCGACGATGTAAATACTGTTAAATTTAATGAATTGATTACGGAAGGGCAAAGGGTCACTAATTATTATTATGAAAAAGACCCGCCTCCCAAAGGAGAATAAATGCAGTCAAATTACGTAAGATCAGCTTATACTGCAGACCGGGAAATTGCTCAGACGTGTAGTCAAACATCTGAATCGCAACCCGTTTGGGAAGAAAAGTGTTGGGGACAGACTAGAAAGATAATTAGCAGTGATTTTTACTCCAAACATGAACTGATGGTAAAAACTGGCGGCTACTGCTCATTGCATTATCATCAAGATCGCGCTAACAGATTTATAGTTAAAAGCGGTAGTATTGACGTTATAGAATTTTTTGGACCTACCCATA
>Ga0233415_10000247_pt1 | contig 26566 bp, 42 predicted proteins | sample Na_anoxic_12_MG_FD_188631 | JGI IMG/M metagenome (GOLD analysis project Ga0233415, IMG submission 188631) | Seawater microbial communities from Saanich Inlet, British Columbia, Canada - Na_anoxic_12_MG | ecosystem: Environmental > Aquatic > Marine > Inlet | place: Canada: British Columbia...
TTATGAATGGAGTCTATACCATAGTGGATAAAGACTCTACCTTTGTCTTTCCCCGTCCACTAAACCTTTAAATAAGCCGAGTAAACAATGGTTCGTCCAGTACCTAACTACACTCGGTTTATTCAAGGGTTTATCGAGATAGTTGAAACTGGACATTTCAATACATCTCCCCTTAAATTTTAACAGTCTGAAAGTACAAAATGAACAGAGATAGTTTTATCTTTTACCGAAGTTTTTTTGAAGCAGCAAAACCGTTAAATAACGAAGAAAAATTAGAGTTATTTGATGCAATATGCGAGTTCGCTTTAAACCAAAACGAAACCGAAAAGCAACCAATGGTTAAAGCAATGTTTAGCCTTATAAAACCGCAGCTAGAAGCAAATCATAAAAGGTATGAAAATGGGGCAAAAGGTGGTAGACCTAAAACCAAACCAGAACCTAAAACTAACCAAACCAAAACCAAACCAAAACCTAATAAGAATGATAATGTAAATGATAATGTAAATGATAATGTAAATGATAATGTAAATGATAATGTAAATAAAGCTGCGCTTGAAGAGTGGTTAAAATATAAAAACTATAAATCTAAAGGAGCAGTTACTAAGTGTATTAATTTTTTAGGGAAATACAATAAAGCTACTCAGCAAGATATTGTAGATACCTCTATCATGAATCAGTGGAAAGGATTGTTTGCTCCTAAGACTAGAGTAGCTGTTCAGAATAATTCTCAAAAGACTAGCAGCTTTGTAGATAACTTTTTTGAGAAGATGGACTCAGCGCAAGAAGAAATAATAGCAGGAGAGATAGTGTGAAAGAATCAGTAAAATATATAATGCAGTTATTAAACATATCAACAGATAGTGAGTTAGTAGTGTCAGATTTAACCGTAGAGCTATCTAATATTGACGATCTCGGGAAATTCATGGTCTATGTAAGGTCTAACTTTAATGGGGCTAATATGGGCTTTAAAAATGGTTTACAGAAATTCCATGTCTTGCTGGAAGATTACAAGAAATTATCATCAAGATTAAATGAGAAGCAAATAACTCAGGTTTCTAATTTTAGCGAGAAATTATACAAGAAGACATGTGATATATTCGATCAAATTAATTGGGAGATACAAGCGGAAGGAAGAGATCTTGCGAAGTATGATATTCCAGCAATGTTTGAACCAGAAGAATTGAAAGTGTTGGTAAAAGTAGGAAAGAGAGATAGGCTTATGTATTTAGCAAGACATGATAAGCATGAACTAGAAGATAGGATTTTTGCTGTAGTAAGAGATCTTACGGTTATGAAAGTGTCAAATACTAAGGTAATAAAAGAAGATGGTAGCGACACGCTTAAAAGATTAGAGAATGGCAAAAGGTAGATCACTACCATTAAAAGCTCCAATAGAAGGTAAGCTATACAAGAACAGTGAATGTAGTCTATGCGGCTGCTTCCTATGTGTAGTGAAAGTAAAGTATGACCAAGTAATGTGTCATAACTGTTTTAAAATAGAATCAAGGAAAGATAATGATAACAGCACAAAAAGCACAAACACTAATGATGTTCGCACACTCTAGGTTTGTAGGTAAAATGACAGAGAAAGCAAAAGAAGAATCAGTAAAAGAAAACATAATAAATGACGAAGAGAAAGTATTGCAGACGAAAATATGTGAGATAGCCAAAACACTAGAAGAGGATAATTTAACTATTGATGTACTTAATTCTATTCCAAATGGATTTATGGCTTCACAGCTTACGTATTACTACAATGTGTGCTTAAATACTTTTAATAAGCATGTTAAAAAAGGAGATAGTGTAGTTGAATCAATCGTAGGATTAAACATACTATCATACCTAAGTGACGAGAAGACAGTAGTTAAGAAATCAAGTGATGCAAACATCCTGGAACTATTGTCTTGTTATGAGAAAGAATCAAAACCAGAAGACAAGGCGATTGTTTATAAGATGATTGAAGTTGCTGGACATATAGTAGAGGCATTAGAGAAAGCAAATTATTCAGCATGGGCTAAAAGAATGAGAAAGCAATCTGTAAGAGCTAAAAGATGCGCTTAAAACACAATCATAGATCAACAGAATCTCGCTACTATTGTGTATATGGAATTGGTAGTGAGTTATGGTTCGAGAACAAGAAAACCAGACGAGACCATAACGTAAAGAAATTAGATGCTGCCTGGAAAGAGTTAGGATACATTAAAAAAGGAAGTCTAAATGATAAAGAAAAGTAAATATGGAAACAGAAAAGTATCAAGAACAGTACAGGGAGTAGTATATAAGTTTGATAGTATGAAAGAAGCAAGACATTTTGATCTACTAAGAGCAAGACTAAAGGTTGGAGAGATAAGCGATCTATGTCTTCAGCCAAAATTTGAATTAATTCCAAAGATGAAGTTTGGAGAAGAGACACTTAGAAAGATTACATACGCTGCTGACTTCGGATACATAGAAGATGGTAAGCAAACAATAGTAGACGTAAAAGGAATGAGAACTGATGTTTACAAAATAAAGCTGAGACTATTCTTGCAGCAGTACGGAGATAAGTATATCTTCAAGGAAGTATAAATGTGGAGCTGGATCAGAAAATATTTAAAAAGAAGAGCTTATAAAAAATATATAAGATCTAGCGCCTGGAGAAAACTAAGAGAAGCAGTAAAGAAGAGAGATGGATATGAGTGTTTTGTATGCGGGGAAAATAGAACTCAACTTGACTGCCATCATCTATTTTACCCAAGAGATATTAAGAAGACAGTATCGTATCAATGTATCACATTGTGTGTTAAGTGCCATAAGAAAATACACAAAAAGATAGAAATATTTAATCTTTAAGAAGTCTTTAAGAAATATGATGTCATAATTCTGTATATCAAATGACAAAGGACTTACAGATGAGCAAGACAACAGGAATTTATGTAGAAGTAGAGACGAGAGATTTATTAAAGGCACAAGCAAAAGAAGCTGGTATGACTTTAAATGGTTATTTAAAAAAATTAGCACAAGATGTTGAAAAAATGAATAATATTATAGGGAGTAAGTAATGGACTGCGCAGTAACACAATCACTAAACACTCATCTAAGAGAAGAAGATAAGCAAACTGATGCTTGGGAATATTTAATGGAATTTCATAAAGACGAGATTGACTCAATGATGGAGACCGCGCAAGCACTTAGAAAAGCAGCAGAGCATTTTGAATATTATGGAAGGGAGTACGATTTTGAAGAAGACGTGGTAGAACTAATGAAGGAGATAATATGATTTCAAATTGTTGTAAGGCAGAGATAATAGAAGAAACAGATGTATGTTCTGAGTGTATGGAACATGCAGAGGCAGTAGTAGATTGGAATGTACCTTTTGAAGAACAAATAATATTAATAGAGCAAGGAAAATATGATGAGTCTAAATAAAAAAATAGCAGAGATAAGAGTAGAGTTACAAAATACAAAGTTAAGAAAAAGCGGTAAGAATAAATTTGCAGGGTTTGAATATTTTGAGCTGTCTGATTTTTTACCAACACTAAATAGTCTGATGGCAAAGCACGAAGTAAATGATAGGTTTACTATAGAAGAAGGAAGAGCAGTATTGTTTCTTAATTGGGAAGGAGAAGAGCAACCATACGAGATACCATTTGTAATGTTTGATGTACCTACTAATAAGAATGGGCAACCTAGTATGCAGCATATCCAATATCTTGGAGCATTAAATACATACTACAAAAGATATTTATATATGAACGCATTTGGAATTACAGATGGAGAAGTTATAGATGCAATGGAATCTCCAAGCTATAAGACCCAATCTAAATCATCTGATGATGAAAAGAAGTTGTACTGGGATGAGTTTGCAGTAATATGTGGAGAGAATAACGTTAAGCCTAGAGATTTTTTAGAGCAATGGGCAGGAATTGACGGCAAAGATCAGAAAGCAATGTTTAACGCAGTGTCTAAATATTTAAGAGATCAAAGTATGTTTAAAGAACAACTATCAAACTTTAAAGCTAATAGTGAAAGTTAATTTAACAAAGAGTGGAGCAGTATTAACTCCACTTGATGAGAAAGATTTTGAAAATTTAACAACATTAAGTGACGGAATCTATGTAATTGATATTAATAACCTAAATACTAGAACGCTGCAGCAAAATAGGGCTTTACATCTTTATTGCAAGCAGATTGCAGATGTTCTTAATTCTCAAGCAATGTATATGCAGGGAGTATTTGGTAATGATATTGAATGGAGTATGGATCTAGTAAAAACTCAAATAGTGAAGGCAACTATCAAACAAGTATTTGATATTAGCAGTACTACTAAGTTAAAAAGAAAACAAATAGATCAAACAATAGATTTTATAACAGCAGCATTTGCTACTAAAGGAGTGACAATTCCTCCATTTCCTTCAAGAGATCTATGGGAAGACAAAAATGTATAGTAAAGAAGAGCAGCTTAAGTGGAATAAGCCAAAGAAGGTTAAAAAATCTAAGAGAATCACTAATGATGATGAGCTTAAATATCTTAACTGGGCAAAGCAGCAGATGATACCATGCTTTGTATGTGGATCTTACGACACGCAGCTGCATCACATTAAAGAAAGGAGTTCTGATGTAAAGAATCATTATGAGATAATTCCCTTGTGTATCCAACACCATTTGGGTAACGAGATGAGTCCTCATGGGACGTCAAGAAAGTTTAGAGAAATGTATCCTATTGCAGGACAACGCGAATATGCAAAAAAATTAAAAGAACAATATGACAAGGAATCAAGATGAATAAGAGAGAATTAGCAGAAAGAGTAGCACTAAGCACAGGATCAACAAAAGTGTTTGCAGCTAAAGCAGTAGATAGTACGTTTGAAGCAATATTAGAAGCTTTACAGGGTGGAGAAGATGTAAGATTTGTAGGATTTGGGACGTTTTCAGTTAAAACTAGACAAGGAAGAACTCATCAGAATCCAGTAACATTAGAAAAGGTAGAAGTGCCAAGTAAAAGAGTAGTGAAGTTTAGCATGGGAAAAGGCTTAAAAGAAGCAGTAGCAGGAGAAATTTATGTATAATAAAGTAATAATGGCGGGAAATCTTACAAGAGATATTGAATTAAAACATTTACCATCAGGAGTAGCAATAGCAAAATCAGCAATAGCTACATCACATAAGTTTAAATCTAACGGAGAGCAGAGAGAAGAAGTTTGCTTTATGGATTTCTCAATGTTTGGTAAAGGTGCTGAAGCATTTGCACAATACATGAGAAAAGGATCTAAGGTTTTACTAGAAGGTAGATTAGTATTTGAACAATGGGAAGATCAGAATGGTCAAAAAAGATCAAGACATACTTTAAAAGTAGAAGAGTTTAAATTTATGGAGAGCAAAAAAGATAGTGAGCAAGGGCAACCTCAGCAACAATCATACCAGCAACCTCAACAACAACCACATCAGCAGATGAATATACAAAACGAAGAGATTCCCTTTTAATATACCTATGCTTAAGCCAGTCGGAAACGCTGGCAGCATGATGAAAGCGCGAACAACTACTAGGTGGCTAAGGGTATAATTAAAAATTAAGTAGATAGAACCTTGTGTTTTAATCTACTTTCTGATATAATAAACTTATGAAAATTACAAACAAAGAGATTATATCATTGTCACAGATGAAGGCCAGTACATTCTACAAGCTACAAAAAAGACAGCCAAGACAGGCAGAATTGATCCGTAAAGGTGTAATTGCAGAATTAGTATTGAATCAGACAGTGTTTGATAATTTTCTAAAATCAAATAAGGAGTTCAACAATGATGGACTTGAATAAAATAGCACCAAGCGACAGCGTAGTAGAGACTGAAACTGTTTACAGAATCACATCTACATTTTCGTTCACAGAAGATCAGTTAGATGATCCAGAAACAAGAGCTTTCTTTGACATGTTAGCTAAAAGATCAGAAGTAGAAGAAGAATCTACTGAAGAGCAACCTTCGCAATACTAGGGGATCACGCCCCTATGTTGGTACGCTCATGAATAGAGTAGAAGCAAAAAGGTGTTTTGATAAAATACTAATAGCATACGAAAGAAAAGTGCAAAAACTACAGAAAGAACTGCAAGAAAAAACAAACAAAATAGAAGCAGCTCTTAGAGAAATAAGAAGATTAAAAGGTACATTAGATGAGTAAATGGAACTTAGAAGACGACAGAGACGACAGAGAAAGAACAATGTTTATAGTAATGTTGATTATAGCAATGGGATCAATATTATTATCAGCAATATACACGTAGGGAGACAAGATGATAGTATGTAGTTACGAGAAGTGTGGTAAAGAGATTGAGCCAAAAAGATCAACGCAAAAGTTTTGTATAGGAACTAACTGTAGAACTAACCAGTTTAGAGAAGACGAGAAGAGAAAAGCAAGAGAAGTTAATGCAAAGTTACCTCCTAAGTATTGCGCATGTGGAGAACACGTAACTGTTACAAAGACAGGAGTTCAATTAGACGTATGTGACAATCCTAGATGCAGAGCAAAAGAGTATTATCATAGAGTAACAAAACATACTAAGCCTAAAAAGAAGAAAGTCAAGAAGGAAGTTACCTATGTTACTTGCGAAAGAGAAGAGTGTGGTAAAACTGTTCCAAGAGTTAGCAAGATGCAAAGATATTGCAATCCTGGTTGTAGAGAAATACACACAAACAAGGTAAAAGCAGAAGAGAGACTGAAGAGAAAGCCAAAACCAGCACCAGAAAGAACTCATATAACTATAAGTAAGCCAAAGATAGCGATAAAGCCAGCTTTAGTAGTTGAAGAGAAGCCAAAAATTGCATTAACTGCTAGAATGAGTGCAAAAGAAAAGCTTGCAGCAGTAGCAGAGAATAAAAAACACAGAACAAAAGAAGTTATTAAAAATGATGCTCAATTAATAGAAGAGTTCATGAAGAAGAATAAAGTAACAGTAATAGAACCGTCTGGAATTAAGAACAATACGTATTACGAAAGACTATCAAGCACACAGTGGAATAAAGGAGGCTGGTAATGAATGTAGAAAAAGAACTAATCATAGAGAGAAAGAGAGTCTATGGGGATAACTTCAATAGAATATCAGGATTATGGACAGACTATCTAGGTGTTAGTGTATCAACAGAAGATGTATGTAACATGATGGCTCTAATGAAGTCAGCAAGAATAGAAGCAATCGAGAAAAAGCTAGAACATACTCAAGAAGAAGATTACTTTGGAGTAAATGAAGACTATACAAGACTGCAACATGCTAAGAATGACAGCGAAGACGATAGAGACAACTACTTGTGGATAGCAAACAACTTTGCTGAATACAGGGGAATGTAATGACTAAAACAGAAGTGCTAAGATCTCTAGCAAAAATTGAAAAAAGACTAGAGACGCAAGACGGACTACTGAACTATTCTGAAGAAAGAGATGATGTTGGAATAGTAGTTGAGTATATTATGTCCACTGACCTTACGGCAAGAACTTGTGAGAATTGTAAACATGCACAAAACACAACAGTTTCCGATATGGAGAATGGGTATCTCGACTGTAACAAACTTTACGTTGAAGGGTTTCTTGAGCAAGGGTTTGGCTGTAGCTTATTTGCAAGAATAGAATGGCATTAGCAGAATCTAAAAAGACCAACATATTAGCAGACTACCATACGGGCAAATACTCACAAAGAGAATTGTCTAAAAAGCATAAGGTAGGATTAGCAACAGTAAGTAGACTAACTAAGGAAATAGACCCTGAATTGGAACACCTAGTCGATCGCCATATCTCTTTAGTAGAAGAGTGCATAGAGCTTCCAGACGAGAAAAGGAACGCAGTGTTCCAAACTGCGGAACGCTTAGTAAAGCATAAAGGGTTAATACAATCAGTAAGTGAAGCATTACTAGATAGAAAAGTGAAGATGATAAGAAAAGGTACTGTAGAAGAGAAGATCAATGTAGGTGATGGCATGCAACAATTCCAAGCAAGAGAACTAAATGCTAGTGATCTAAAGAATTTAGCAGATGGTATAGATAAAGTATCATTAACGCTAGGAGTAAACCAAAGACATTCTAATATGCAAGTAGCAGCTCAAGTTAATGCAGGAGAAGGTCAAAGTGCAACAACAGTAATTAATATAGTAGAGGATAAGAAAGATGATTAATCCAGAACTATTAAGTCTAGTAATAAACAGAAAGCTTAGATTTGTAAATGAGGATGACTTAGAAAAAGATACAATTATCTATGGAGTATTTACTACAGATGAATGGCTTTCGATAAGTAAAGGAGAGTTAGCGCACTTATGCAAACAATGGGCGTATAGACATCACGAGCAGCTATGGTCTTGCATAGATGAGAAGCGTGGAGCAATATGCAGAGTAAATAATGTAGAACAAACAGAGTTCTATGCGGAAACAGAGCCAGAAGCAGTTTTTAAGTGCTGTCTTTGGATACTGGAACGGTAATAATACTTTAATTAGAATCTATTAAATGCAAGAACAATGCAGTAGTCTATTAAAAGATAGACGAGCTTAATTAGAAAGGAAACTTTCCTTGTTAAATAATATTAAATAATGCTGGGTATGTTGCGACCTTGTAGATTCTAGTTAGAGTATTAGTGTTTTAAATAAAGTCTATCAAACGGAGCGAAAACAATGCAGTAGTCTGATTATTATCAGATGAGCTTATTTTGAAAGGAACAGCCTTGTAAATATTATTTATGTAGTCGGGTAGCAGGCTACGATAGGCTTTATTTAGAACATAAAAAGGATAAATAATGCAAAGTGAGAACCAAATACATTATATAAAGGAATTAAAATGCAAGTAAAGTTATTACACTCAACTCCTCTGTGGACTCGAGGAGTGTATGAATGAACAATAATATTGAACCACCACACTATACAGAATTAAAGATAAGTCCTCTTGAATACATAGAGGCAAATAATGGAGAGTTTAGTTGGTCTATCTCTAATGTAATTAAGTATGTTAGTAGGCATAAGAGAAAGAACGGATTAGAAGATTTACTGAAAGCTAAATGGTATTTAGAGAATGAAATTAAAAAATGGGAGAACAAATAATGAAAGCAGTAATACAAACAAGTTACGATAAAAAGAAATACATAGTAACATTTGAGGATGGAAGACAGGTTGAGTGTAAAGATGTATTTGAGGCAACTATGGTAAAATATAACAATGGATGTAATAAATCTAAGGAAAAATAATGATTAAACTAATTCTACTGACTCCGCTGCTGTTTATTGGATACTCGGCAGTAGTGTTTTGGCTGTTTTTTCAGTCAATAGTCGTAGGAGTAGTAACAGGAATTGTTAATTGGGCATCTTCTACTGTAAAAGGTTGGAGATCATTAGTTAGATATGTAAAAGAAGAAAAAGAAGAGATAGCAAGAAGAAATTCTCCGCTAGATCAGATAGACTTATATCAAGGAACAAGCAATGACTAAAGACTTAAAGTTATTACCTCATCAGTACGCACTAATAAAAGATACCACCACTAAAATATTAGGATTAGTAAGCGGTTTCGGTGCAGGGAAAACCTTCGCAGTAGCACGTAAGGCTGTAATGTTAGCACAAGCGAATCCAGGATGTGATGGAATTGTAACAGAACCAAACTTTCCACTATTAGAACAGATCTTAATACCAGAATTAAAAGAAGCGCTCACATACTTCGGAGTACCATTTGAATACAAAGCAGCGCAATCAATATTTTATTGCACTATCGAAGGTAAAGAAACTAGAATAATATGTAAATCAATGGAAGGATACGAGAGACTTATTGGTATTAATGCTGCGTATGTAGTAATGGATGAGTTTGATACAGCTAAGCCAGCTCTTGCATATAACGCTTACATTAAATTACTAGGACGTATCAGGGTAGGAAACGTAAGACAGATGGTAATTGTATCTACTCCAGAAGGTTATCGAGCATTTTATAAGATCTTTGTAGAGGAAGCAGGAGATAATAAGAAACTATTAAGAGCTAAAACCACAGATAACTATCATTTGCCAGCAGATTACATAGAAACAATGAGAGCGCAATATCCTGCAGAACTAATTGACGCTTATATTAATGGAGAGTTTACAAACTTAACAAGTGGTAACGTATATACACAGTATGATCGTACTCTTAATGATACGTCAATGATAGATGAAGGCTTTGGAGATATACATATCGGTATTGACTTCAATGTTGGAGCTATGTCTGCAGTAGCATGTATTATAAAGGATCAGAAAGCTTTTGCAGTAGATGAGTTCATAGGACTGTTCGATACTCCAGAGTTAGTTCAAGTATTAGAAGCTAAATATGCAGGAAGAAAAGTATATTGTTATCCAGATGCAGCAGGTAGCGCTAGAAAATCTGTTAGTGGAAACGATAGTGATATTAAACTACTAAGACAAGCAGGATTCAATATAAGAGTAAACAGCAAAAATCCAGGAGTTATGGATAGAGTTAATGGATTAAACAGCATGTACTGTAACGCTCAAGGAGAGCGAAGATGCTTCATTAATACAATTACATGCCCTAAGCTAACAAAAGCCACAGAACAGCAAGCATATGACGAAGGAACTAGGATGCCAGACAAAAAGAATGGTCATGATAATAATGGTATTGATGCAATAGGGTATTTAATAGCACACTTATTCCCACTAACATTTACAAGAAGAAAGGTAACACCAGAAATGAGACAACAATCAAATAGTGTAAACTGGAGTCAATATGACTGATTTAGCATTAACAGAAGAAGAACAAGAAAAGCTAGACTCTTGGACAAAAGAAGAGATTTATGAGGCTTACTTAACAGAATACAATGCGAGAGTCTTACTAAACAAAGAGATGAATAAGCAAAAGCTAAAGCTAAAAGAAATAGAACACTCAGTCAGAAGAATATTGAATGACTCCTGAGGATAAACTACGATATGTGGCACGTAATTTTATAGAGTATGATCCAAAAGATAATGTAGAGGACGAGCTAGATTTCTTTTTTGGGCAACATTATACCATTATAGAATTAGAAGGCAATGGGATTATAGGATACATAGAGACAAATGAGTACATCTTCTTTGCTTTTGCATTTAATGATAATTTAAGAAAGAACACTAAAAAGATATACAGAACAGCCAAAAACCTTAAAAAAAGGATCATTTATGGTGGGAAAATAGATCATTACAAGAACAACTCAAAGCATCTAGGTGATAATATCTATGAACTTATGATATAATAGGTTGAAATAAAAACAAAAAGGATAAACATGAGTGGAATATCACGAGCGTTCAAGAAGCTAACGAGCAATCCTCTAGGAATGTTAGCAGTGGGTGCATTGTCAGGAGGAGCAGGTTTTTTAGGATCTGTCGGAGGATTATCTTCAGTAGGTATGGCCGCAGTTGGTGGAGCAGCAGGAGCAACTGTTGGAGCAGCAGGAGCAGCAGCAGAGGCAGCTAAAAAAGGAGCAGCAGCAGCAGAAATGCAAGCATCATCAGCAAAAGAGCAGATAGCAATCCAAAAAGAAGAGATCGCAAAGCAAGAAGCATTAGTAGCAGAAGAAACAGCGGCAACTGAAGCAGCTCAACAAGAAGAAGATGCAAAGGCTACAGAAAGAAAAACAAGGCTAGCAAAAGGCAGAAAAGGTTTACTATGGGGATCTGAATCTGGCGTTGGCGGAAATACATTAGGAGGTTAATATGAAAAAAGATATACCAAGCGAAAGACTACAAGGAAAGTTCTATACAGAGAACTATTCAAGAATTCAATGTTCTAAATGCCAGAAAAATCTAGCTATTCTTATTCCAGGCAAAGCATTTGATGGGATTCCTGAGTGTGAGTGTAGTAAAGTAACACTTCCTCCAAAGAAACCAGCAAGAAAAAAGCCAGCACCTATTGAAAAAGAGGAGTAAGCATGACTTATGAAAGCGTAAACGAGAGGCTTAAAGCTGCCAGAGGAAACAAGCAACTATGGGAAAGTCACCTAAGAGAGTGTTATGAGTATGCACTGCCTGCCAGAAATACAATAGATAAGTATGGTAAGGGTCAGAAAAAAAGAAATAGAGTGTTTGATTCAACAGCAGAAGGAGCATTAGAGGATTTTGCTAACAGAATGACTGCATTATTAGTTCCAAATACTACTCAGTGGATGAAGCTGGAAGCAGGAAGTGAAACTGATCCTAGGCAGGAATCTCAAATTAATCAATACTTAGAAGAGACTACAAAGACAGTATTTAAACATATAAATAGTTCTAATTTCTCATCTCAAGTAAATGAAGCATTTTTAGATCTAGGAATCTCTACTGGAGCAATAGTGGTTGAAGAAGGAGATGGTATTCAAACATCATTAAACTTTAGGGCTGTATCGTTATCAGAACTTATATTAGAAAGATCAAGCAGAGGAATTATTGAAACAGTATTTAGAGAGTTCAAAATCCCTGTAAAAGATATTCTAGCCACATGGAAGACTGCGAAATTATCTCAAAACTTAAAAGAATTGCTAGTGAAATCTCCAACGACTGATGTTAGTATCGTTGAGGGAGTAGTTCAAAACGAGCAAGGTAAGTGGAATATGATTCTTATGAACGTAAAAGAGAAGGAGTTTATCTTAAATGAAGAGCTAGACTACAATCCTTACATTGTATTTAGAGAATCATCTATACCTGGAGAAGTTTATGGAAGAGGAAGAGTGATGAGATGTCTAAGTGATATTAAAACTCTTAACAGAATGGTAGAGGACTATTTAAAAGGTCTATCTTTCCAGGCAAATCCTGTATTTACAGCGACAGATGATGGAGTAATTAATCCATATACATTTGATTTACATCCTGGATCAGTTAATCCTGTAGGATCTAATGATAGAGCCAATCCTACATTGAGTGCAGTGCAATTAAGTGGTAATCCTCAGCTTATGGATTTTGCTATCACTAAATATCAAGACAGTATCAAGCAAGCAATGCTAAGTAAGCCGTTTGGGAATATTCAGGACACTCCTGTAAGAACAGCTACTGAGATGTCAATAAGAAATGCTGACGTAGCGCAAACGAGCTTATCTACATCTACAAGAATACAAACAGAATTACTAGAAAGAGTAATTGCAAACTGTGTGCATATCTTAAAAAGAGTAGGAAAAGTAGCGGACTTTAAAGTAAACGGGAAAGAAGTTGCTCTTAAGTTCATTAATCCTGCATCAAGACAGCAAAATGAGTCAGAACTTGCAGCATACGGTAGATTTATGGAGATTTCAGCAGCAATGCCTCCAGAGGTTATCGCTCAAGAGATTAAAATAGAGACAATCCCATCTAGTGTATGGGAAGCATTAGGACTTCCAGAAACAGGAAAGAGAAACGAGCAAGAAAAAGCTAAATATGTGCAAGCCCAACAAGAACAGATGGCAGCACAAGCAGCAGCTCAAGGAGGAGCAGTATAGTGAGAAAAGAGAATCAAGAGAACGCACAATCAATACATAAGCTATTTGCTGGGACATTCAATACTGAAATAGGTGTTAAATGTCTCGATCATTTAGAGAGTGTTTTTGTAGATAGAGAGATTGCTAAGCCTGGAATGACTGAGCTAGAAATAGGTATCAGACAAGGCGAAGCTAACGTGATTAAAAAAATTAAAAATGAGGTAAAAAGTAATGGCAGATAGAGAACTACAAACCATTCTAAACAGCGGAGAGATTACAAGCATATATCTTGGATCTCCTATAGCAGACAATAAGGTGGTAACAGCAGGAGACGTTGAGCTGTCTATTTTAGGAGTGGGGTCAGTAGTACCACTAGCACAACAAACATTAGCAGCGGGAGTGCCTGAAGTCTATACGTGGATTACTACAGACACAATCTCACAAGGAGGTGATATTACATATTCAGCTACAACACAACGAATTAGTATATTAACTTCTGGAGTATATAAGATCGCAGGAACTCAAGTATTCACTGCAGGTAATGTAAATTACTTACAATTCTGTCTTAGAATTAATGGCGTGCAAGCTCCTATTTGTAACTCTAATGAAGGAAGAGGCTCGTCACAAGCAGTAAGTGTTTCTTCTTTTGGAGTATTGACATTGTCTGCTGGAGACTACTTAGAGGTCTGGGTAGAATCTACTGGAACAGACATCACATGCCAATCGTCTAGTGTATTTGTAGAGAAAATAAGTTAATTCTTATGGCACTCTACGGGGTGTCACATAGAGTTAATAGCTCAAAACAAATTAAAGGATACGCAAATGGAAGAAGCAACAACATCTGCCCCTGCTGAATCAGGAACGCAAGCTACAGAAACTACGGAAGCCACTACGGTAAATCAAGAGGGACAAGCTGTCTCGGAAACTACTTATGTAGATGGCAAATACAAATCAGTATCTGATTTAGAAACAGGATACAAGGAACTACAATCAAGCTACAGTAAGAAATTAGGTGGATTTGATGGAGCGCCAGAAGAATATAAAGTAAATGAAGGTGTTGAATCTAATGACTTTATAGAAAGCTGGGGAAGAGAAAACCAACTAAGTAATGATGGGCTAAACTCGCTTATTGAAGGTTACGATAAATACCAACAAGAGCAGGGAGAAAAGTACCAACAAGAACAAGTAGCAATACTAGGGGAAAATGCAACAGAAAGACTAACTAACGTTAATGACTTTTTAAAAGCAAATGTTGGAGAAAATCATGGAATAGATACACAGAGTGCAGCAGGAATTGAATCAATCGAAAGATTAATCGCAATGACTAAACAATCAGCACCTGCAGCGCAAGCAGCACAAGCTCCTATTGTGGACGCGGACAAAGTTAAAGCAATGCGTTTCGCTAAAGATGAATTTGGAAACAGAAGAATGTCAAGTGATCCAGCATATAGAACAAAAGTAGAAGCATTAGAAGCAGAACTTTACGGTAGAAAATAAAGCTCTTGACAAAATAAGTATCTATTCGTTATAATAGGCACATGTAAATTATCTACACTTCAGATACCCTCACTGAGACCTGAAAGTTAGAGAGTTTAAGGCGTACGCTTTGACCTCCTGCTTTCGGGAGTCACCCAAAAACTACACCAACATAAACAAACCAAAACAAACCAAAGACAAAAAGGAAATTATATGTCACAAGCATTATCAACTGTTGCTGTAGAGCAATTTGATTCAGAAGTAAAACAAGCATACCAAGGTATGAAAACGTTAAGAGAATGTGTTACTCTTAGAAACAATGTAACTGGAGACAAATATGACTTCAGATTAATGGGTAAAGGTGCAGCTACAGTTAGAACTGGTTCATCTGCAGATGTAGTACCAATGGGTGTTGGACACTCTTTAAAGCAAGCAGTATTAGTAGATTACGAAGCACCTGAATATACAGATGTTTATGATGCAGCTACTGTAAACTTTGACGAAGTAGTTCATTTAGCTGAAACTATTGCTGGTGCAATGGGTAGAAGAGATGATCAGTCTATTATTGATGCTGCAATCGCTGGTGCAGGTACAACTGTTGCTGACGGTGGAACTAACTTAACTGTTGCTAAATTAAGAGCTGCTGTTAAAGGTTTAAATGCTGTTGAAGCTCCTGCTGGAGATAGATACTGTATTATTGATCAAGAAGGTTTAGATGCACTATTAGGTACAACTGAAGTTACTTCATCTGATTACAACAACGTTAAATCATTAGTTCATGGAGAAGTAGATACTTTCTTAGGACTTAAATTTAAAGTTATCGGTAATAGAGCTGAAGGTGGATTACCAGAAGCTGCAAATGTTATTTCTGGAATAGTATTCCATAAAGCTGCATTAGGTCACGCTGTTGGTATTGATATGAAAACTACAGTTGATTATGTTGCTCACAAAGCTTCATGGTTATCTATGGGATTATGGAAAGCTGGTTCAAAAGCTATTGATCCTGAGGGAATCATCAAAGTTAATTACGACAAAACTGCGTAATTTTATTGGGAGGCTTACGAGCCTTCCTACTAAGATTATAAAGGATTATCATGGCATCAGGAACTACTACTAGAGTATCACTCGCATCTAACGCATTACTATTGTTAGGACATACAGAAATCGCAAGCTTCACAGAGAACACTACAGGAGCAACTTTAGCAAGTAACCTGTATGAAACATCATATTTTAGTGTATTAACTACTCACAGGTGGAGATTCGCCACTAAGAAAGCTGATCTTGCAAGAAAAACAAAAACACCAAAGAACAGTTATGAGTATATGTTCGCATTGCCTTCAGACTTATTGTATTTAATCAATACAGACACAGCAGATTATGAAGTATATGGAGATTCTGTTTATACAAACTCAGCAACGCTTTCTATTGATTATATTTGCAAAGTTAAGGAGGATTCATTACCTCCATATTTTATTAAGATGTTTGAGTTCTTTTTAGCAGCACAGTTTGCACTACCAATTACGGGAGATATTGCAAAGACTGCAGCAATGGAAAAAGCATATTTTCATCAATTAAGACTAGCTAAATTTGCAGACTCGTCTCAAAGGCCAGCGGATTCGTTCAGAAGCAATCCTTACGTAGAGGCTCGCTACTAACATGGGTGTAGAATTTCTAAAACCCAATTTTACTGCGGGAGAATTAGCACCTACGCTTCATTCAAGAACAGATATTTCTAAATATCAAAACGGGGTAGCGAACGCAGAGAATATGATTATTCTGCCTCATGGTGGATTAAGAAGAAGACCAGGATTAGCAACAGTCGAAGATACTAAAGTAGATTCTAAAGCAAGAATGATCCCTTTTGTATTCAATACAGAACAGAAATACTTAATATTGTTAAGAAATCTAATTATTGATATTTATAGAGATGGAGTATTGGTAAGTACAGAGGTATCTACATATACAGAAGACGAGATTTTTGACGTAGATGTGGTACAAAGCGCAGACACTATGATATTTGCACACCAAAACAGTAAACCTTATAGATTGCAAAGACAGGGATCAGACACTCTTTGGGATTTTTCAGCAATCGTATTCGATTATGAACCTAAAGAAACTGATGGCATTACTGACGCGTGGAGCGCAACTAAAGGGTATCCTAGATGTTGTACTTTTTTCGGAGGAAGATTGTGGCTTGGCGGATCAACAGAATATCCTACTACAATATGGGGATCTAAGATAAATGGATTCTTTGATTTTGACCTAGGAGAAGGAGAGGACGACTTTGCATTAGCTGACGTTCTTGATACAGATCAATATAATCCTATTACCAATATCTTTGCAGGTAGAGATCTTCAAGTATTTACTACAGGTGGAGAGCTTTATAATACTGCTTCTCCAATTACTCCAGCTTCTAGCGCATGGAAGAGACAGACAGGATATGGATCATCAAGAGTTAATCCTATTATTATTGATGGTGCTACTTTATTTGTAGATAGTTCTGCAAGAACAATAAGACAATTTTTATTTGACTATACGGAAGATGCTTATGTATCTATCAACATATCTCTATTATCATCTCACTTAATTACCAGTGCTGTTGCAATGGATGCGATTAAAGGAACGGAATATGATGTTGGAGATTATGTTTATGTAGTTAATGAAGATGGTACTGTAGCAGTTCTAAATACAATGAGACACGAAGAGATTACTGGATGGACTCACTGGACAACAGATGGAGATTTTATTGATGTTTGTGTTTTAGAAAAAGATGTTTACTTTTTAGTAAAGAGAAATGGAGTTTACTTTATTGAGCTATTAACAGAAGGTACATATACGGATCATCATGTTCTAGTGGAAGGCACTGAGCCAGTTACAGACAATCTTGTACATAACGGAAGTAATGTTATCCATCTTCTTGACAACCTAAATCATACAAATACAGCTACTGGAGCAGCAAATACTTCAGTAACTACAGACTATGACCAATCAATGTTAAATACAGACTTTAAAGTGGTAGCAGATTACTCTATTATGCCAGATGCAAAACCTACGGGAACTACTGGCGACAATAGTTTTACTATTACAAGACCTGCATACAGAATAGAGGTTGGATTAAATTATCTTACAAACGTACAGACGCTACCTATTGCAACAGAAACTAAAAAAGGATCTACTCTACACAGAAGAAAAAGAGTGGTTAAAGTGGACGTAAACGTTGTAGAGAGTTTAGGTGTTTATGCTCAAGACAGATTCTCAGGAGATAGAGAGTTTACAGTAGTGCTAGATAGAGCGCCAGTACCATTTACAGGATTTAAAGAATATTATTTATTAGGATATAATAGATTAGCGGAGATAGTAGTATCTCAAAAAGAACCGTTACCTTTCTTACTTAGAAGTATCGCGTACGAAATAGAATATTAGGAGAGATAAATGAGTTTCACTACAGCAGGATTAATATTGGGCGGAGCATCTGGCATAAGCAGCATATTTGCAGGAAAAACTGCCCAATATGGATATGAAGCACAGCAAGCAGCAGGAGAAGTAACTGCATTATCACAAGAAGCACAAGCTGCAGCAAGAGAAGTGCAAGCTCAACAAGCAGTATCAGACGCAAAGATGACTAATCTTAAACTGACTAGAAGCTTTAATGATATACAAGCAGCAAATGCAGTAATGGGAGCAATGTCTGGTAGAAGTTTCTCTAGTCCAACTGTTCTAAATATGGCTAGGGTAGACCAGGAAAGACTTAATTGGGACATTGATTACTCTACGCGTGCTGGAGAGATAGGGAGAATAGGTATCTCGGCAGATGCAATGGGAATGATGACAAGCGCAGCAGGAACAAGGGCGGCAGCTTATGGATACGGACAAGCAGGAAAAGCGTCAATGTATAGCGGAATATCACAAGGTTTACTTGGTGGAATAAGCTCGGCAGCAAAATACAGTCAAATAGGATAGCAAATGGAAAGATATAAATCAGCAAATCTGCAGCAAGGGAAAGTAACAGTACCTCAAACAGTATCAGCACCTGCACAAGGAGCGCAAGCAGCATCAAGTGTAGCAACTAGAGGACTTCAGGATCTTTCATCAAGATTAGCAGCATTTAGTTCAGCAGCTTTTGAAAGAGCAGCAGTAGAGGCATCAGAAAAAGCAGTAACTCAGGCACAAAAAGATGATAGTAGTGGAGCAGCATTTCATAAGCAAAGTGTTCATACAGCATACGGAAAAGCATACAACAACGCAAGAACTGCTAGTTATACTGCAAATGCAGAGATTGAACTAGATAGAAAATCTACAGAATATGCTCTACAGTTCAAGAATGATCCTGATGGATATGCTAAAAGTATGCAAGAATACTACAAGCAAATGCAGAGCGAAGCTCCGATCCCTGAACTTAAATCTGTTATAGGTATTACTGGTAAGAAGATAGCTAACCAAACATTCGGTAAATTAATGGTTGGTGCAATGAAAGAAAGTCAAGATGCACAGCTAGATGATTATGGTAGAGCAATAGAGCTAAAAACAGGACAACTAATTAACGCATACAGCAGAGGAGACAATGCTACAGCAGAACTAATTAAAGACAGCATGTTTACATACACAGGAACTATGCAGTTTGAAGGACTTATAGATCAGGCAACTGCTCAGAAGATAGAAAGAAATGTAGAGTATGAAGTAACAAAAGGCACAATATCTAATGCCGTTAGAGACCTGGTAGAAGATGGAAATTTAGTAGACGCAGGAACTATTATAGAATCATTCAGTTCTGAAATTCCTGAAAATATGAGCATAGAAGAGGCAGAAAACATTACTCAAGAAATCACTCAGATCTTTAATAATGGAGTAAAAGTACACAAGGCCGGACTTAAGACTGTAGCAAAACAAGCAAACAATGAAGTAAAAGACGCAGTATCTGTAATGAAGTCAGGGAAAGTGCCAAAAAAGCCTGTCTCTGAAGAAACATTATCCGCATCATCAGAAGAAAATCAAAATAAATACTATGTACAAAAAGAAGTTAGTAAAATATTAAATAAGTATTCTGGATTCACAATAGAAGAACAAGAGAAATTAGTTACTGAGTACAAGGCAACCGAAGAGGGATCTAAAATAAGCGTTGAAGTAATGAAGCAACTAGAGAAAACTATTCAAGAAAGAAGAACTGCTTGGAGAAAAGATCCTATCTCTCAGGGAGCAGCAGAAGGCTTGTATGAACCTACAGAAGTGCTACAAGTAGGAATGAGCGAAGAGCAACTAGGAGAAATTCTTATTCAAAGACATGAGCAATCTCAGATAAATATTTCAGAAGCAGGAGATGGAGCATCAGCACTATTGACACAAGATGAAGCTGTAAAGTGGACAAATGCTATTCATAGTGCAGACGAGACACAACAGCTTGCAATGATGGATCAGGTAAACTCGCTACCTTCTGAGATCGGCAAAGAGATATATAAGCAAATAGGCAAAAAAGGTGCATATACATTCAGAAGAGTAGGAGAGTTAATATCTACAGATCTACCTGCAGCAAGAAAGATTTTATTTGGTAGTAAAGTAGATGTGCCTGCACCTATAGGATTTAAAGGACAAGCTATCTCAGCAGCGAGTGATCTAATGACTCTAGCTACAGCGGACAGTATGAACAATTATGTGGAAGCTGCAACTAATTATGCGAAAGGTCATTTGGCACAAACAGGAGAGGAAGTTTCTGGAAAAGAAGCAATGGAAGCTGTTTATGGAACAATAGGGGAATTTAGTGGTGGTAAATTCTTTATTCCTAAAGGAGTAAGCGAAGAAGACTTTGGAGTATTTATAGACGGATATGAAGTTCCAGGACATCCTAAGCTAACAGAAGACATTAGATCTATGAATGATTTCTGGGATGATAGTGACCTTCAATTAAAATCTGCAGGAGATGGCAAATATTTAGTGTATGATCCAAGTGATGATGCTTATATTCACGTTGGCGGAAAGCCTTTGGAGATAGAATATGGAAATTAATACTCAGCTTCTAAACAAAACAGAAGCGACTGCTTACGAAAGTAAGACAGAATTTGGTACAGAATCTATTAGAAATGGATTTAAACAACATAGAGCAACTGAATTGGGAAGAACATACGAGTATTTTGACACAAAGGTAAATAACTATTTACTTAGTCAGCAAGAAGATTATGGAGAGAATAAAGATTATTACGGTAAATTTGGAGACCTAGATGCTCAAGAAAAACATACATATAGAGACATAATCAAGGGCGGTCACTACTCTTTAAAAGACGGAGAAATAGTATCGAATAATCCTGCTTTAGATTACATGTTTGATATGGACACTATGAAGGGCGCATTACTATCTCAAAACATTACTAAAGATCAATTAGATGTTCTATATAAGAAATATGTAGATGAAGAAACAAAACACTGGGGAAGTAAAAAATACACGACTGGTGGCAAAGTAGGAACATTTATAGGGGCTATGGGAGCATGGGCTACTGACTGGGAATCTACTCTTGAATTTATGACGCCAGGAAAGATTGATACTGTATCTGGAAAAGTAATTAAGAATATGGGTAAAGCTTTTGGATATGAGTTTGCAGCAGCAGGTGTCGCAGCTACTATAAAAGAGTTTAAACCTTACGGAATAAGAGATCATAAAAAAAGAGCTGGAATTAGAGCGACAATGAAAGATTCAGCAGTTAGAGTATTAGGCGAAGCAACTATCGCAGGTGGAGCAAGAGCTGTAGGTTCTGGAGTGGTAGATAAATGGGTACTGAGAAAAGAATCAAAGCTTATTAAGAACCAAGTAGCACATGAAGCAACATTAGAGAAAGCAAGCAGAGACCTTGATGCAGGAAAGCCAGTAGAAGTGCAAACAGATATTGACATAGAAACTAAAACTAATCCTGAGATTCAGTCAGTTAATATGATGGATGAAGGAGAGGCAGCAGTTAATACTCCTGAGAAAATGTTTCACGAGGAACAATTAGCTAAAGAAATAGACGAGGCTCCAGAATTTAAAGCAGAAGACACTGAAGATGATCTGTTTATTCAAAGTGAACTAGATGATATGTCTGAAGATTTTGCTGATCCTGAATTTACTCAACTTAAGCAAGAACTAGATGATTTAGACAGAGAGATGGCAGAGTATCAAGACAGAATCAATAAGCCTGAAACTCCAGGATTTCAAGCCCAAAACATGACAATAAATGGACGAACAGTTCCAAAAACTAAATTTGATCTAATTCAAAAATATCAAAAGACTAGAAAATGGAACAGAGAGAATCCAGGACAAAAAAGAGCTATTCCTCAAGCACAGCAAGACGCTCACGCAGAGTTTGAAGACATAGCTGACGACATGCTTGATATGGACTTTAGGGAAGATAAAAAGTATTCAATAGGAGAGATTGAGCCAGGAACTCCAGCAGAAAAAGAAATCCCTGAAGGATATTCGGTGAACGAAGATAATATGCTAGTGTCTCCAGACGGACAAGTTTTATTTGCTAAAGGTGGAGATAATCTTGCAGCAGGAATAGTGGCAGGTATTGAAGAAGATGAGGATGGAAATATAACGCTTGATCCTGAGAAATTTGTAATGGGACTAGGTGGATATACTGCAGCAAAAGCAATGTTTAAAGCTGGAATGTTTGACGAGTTACCATCAGAACTAAATGCTCAAGTAAAGAAATACTTCGGAGTAGATTTAGAGCCTGGAATTACAATGAAAGAGAGAATCGCCAAAACAGCAGAATTGAAAGAAAAAACAAGACCTGCAGGAAAAGAAATATACAACCCAAGAGTTGATAAAACATACATACTGGGAAAAGATGGAGAGGTATATTGGGCAAGCAGTAGAGGATGGAGAAAATCAGAGCAGTTTGGACTAAAGCAGGAACTAAGAGATATTGACAAGCTTGGAGCTGACGAGTATATGCAACTTAAAGAAAGAGAGTCAGAAGAGCTTAGAAGATCTCAAAAAGAGGCAGAGGAAGCAACGCCAGGCACATACAAAGATCAGCACACAGCACCGACTAGAGATCAAGATAATACTACAAGTATTGATGATCTACTAAAAGTCTATCCAGAAGATATATATAGTAAAGACGCTGCAAGGCTTTATGGTCATAATGAGAGGCAAAAAGATAGTATAGCTATGTCCCTCTTGAGAAAAATAAAAGGGAATCCAGATGCGAAAATAACAATATATAGAACTGTACCAGAAGATGTTGATGCAGATATTAATCCAGGAGATTGGGTAACTATTACTAGGCAGTATGCGGAAGAGCATGGGGATTCAAGATTTGATGGGAAATATAAACTTTTAAAGAAAGAAGTTAAGGCAAAAGAGGTTATAACTGATGGTAATTCTATCCACGAACAAGGATATGATCCAATAGAAGGAAGCAAATAATGGCAGCACCAATAAGATCAGCCGTAGAAGAGGCAATAACAGGAGCATCAACAAAAATAGAAGCTAGCTTTGCAAAAGTATCACAACAACAGAAGCTAGACACTATCAGAAATGCAAAAGAGAACGCTCAATTAGCAGCAAAAGAAGCTAAATTAAAGATCACTCCTGAAGATGAAATTGTAGATGTCCCAAGAGATGTGATTTCTGCTCAGGCAAACTATCAAGAACTTCTAGTTAAGAGATCTGAAAAGAAAAGAGAGCTTGCTTTAAAAGTAAATAGACTCAAAAAAGAACAAGAACTTACAAATGTTATCTCACAAAGAGGCGATAGAAGTGTATATGACACTATGAGAGACATGATCGGCAAAAGAGCTGGAGCGGGAAATACTCATAGTAACGTAGAAGCTAGAACTACTGCAATATATACAAGAGTAAGTGCAGACATTCACGACTTAAAAGATCAACTAAGAACTAAGTGGGCTGGATTTTCACAAGATACAGAGCTAGGAAATGAAGTAGTTAGATACTTAAAAGATGGTACAGTAAAAAACCAAGAGATGCTATCTACTGCTGCAAAGCTTGCAGATCAATGGAAGATGTCTGCGAATAAACTTAAAGCGCTTAGAAACAAAGCTGGAGGAAAAGTAGGTCAATTAGAAGACTGGATTATGCCTCAAGCTCACAACAAAACTAAAATGCTTAGTATGGGTAAAGACGAATGGAAAGCATTTATTAGACCTTTACTAGATATAGAAAGAGTAGAGAAACAAACTGGTGGGAAAATTGATGATGTTTTAGACAACTCTTACGATAACATTACTAGAAGGGAAGAATCTAATCCTAGCTTTAGTAGTGTGGTTGCAAAAAGACACGAAGAACAAAGGGTATTACATTTTAAAGATGGAGATAGCATGATCTCTTACAACGAAATGTCAGGAAATACTGACGTGTTTGGTATTATGGATAACCATATCAGATCACATTCTCAAGAAGTAGCTGCAATGCAATTATTTGGAGCTAATCCAGATGATAACTTCAATAGATTATTAGATATTGCTAGAGCGGACGGTATGGGGGACTTCCAAGAAGGTAAGCTTAGATCATTATGGGACTTATCTCTAGGTAATGTAGATGGAGACAATATTGTAAATAAAGCAGACAGAGTAATAGCTACTGTCGGTGGTGGTCACAGAACAATACAGGTTGCATCAAAGCTTGGATCAGCAGCAGTATCAGCAATAGCAGACCTAGGTAATATCTTCTTAGGTGGAGGATATAGAGGGCTTAATAGTTTTAAAATCTTTGGAACAGGACTAGAAACACTAATGCAAGAGGCTATCGGTGGAGTTAAATCTGGTAGAAACGTAGAGTTTGCTTCAAGACTAGGATTAGTAAGTGAGTTTGCAAGTGCTAGTTTAGCTAACAGTAGATTTGCTGAGGTTACTCAAACAGGTGGTGTTGCTAAAGCTGCTGAGGGTGTTATTAGAGCATCAGGACTTGGAGCATGGACAGATTCATTTAGAGCTAGTTTTGGTCTAGAATTAAATGGTAAACTATATCAAGACTTCGGAAAAGCATTTGATGATTTAGACTATAAGCAAATGTTAGAAGAGTATGGAATTGGTGCTGCAGATTGGGATAAGATCAGAGCAACTAGAGGAAAAACTCTAAACTCTGAAAGCTTTAGTGCTGATTTCTTAGATATGGAAAAAGTTTACGAAGCAGATGAAGCGCTAGGATACAGATTATCTGAGATGTTTAATACTGAGATGGATGCTTTTGTTATTATGCCTACTAACAGAACTAGAGTATGGACTACATGGGGTGCAAAAAAAGGAACAGTTAAAGGGGAAACAGCAAGGAATATCATGCTATTCAAATCATTCCCTATTGCTGTAGTACAAATGCACATAGCTAGATGGTCAAAAATGACTGGATCTGGAAAAGTAGCATATACTGCAGGTGCAGCAGCAAGTTCTCTTATTACTGGAGGAATGGCACTAATGGCTTACGACACTGTAACAGGTAAAACGCCAAGAAGTACAGACCGTCCAGAGTTTGTTTGGGAGGCAACTGTTAAAGGTGGAGGACTTGGAATCTTTAGTGATTTATTTTCTATGGCAGAGAATAGATATGGACACTCATGGCTCGGAACGATGGTAGGTGTACCTTATGGTACTGGTGAAGATATTACAAAAACTCTAGGGGACATCAAAAAAGAAGTCTCTGGAGATGATGTTAATGTTATGGCTAATGCTTATAATAGAGCAAAGAAGTATATACCAGGACAAAACTTATGGTACACAAGAACACTATTTAGTGAAACTCTAGGAGATTTCATGCAGGAGGCTATTGACCCAAACTACTACAAGAAGGAGAGGAGAAAACAGAAATACATGAAGCAGCGAGAACAGGAGTCGTATTTTGATTAAATACGATATAATAAATTTAAACAAGGAAGGAAAATAGATGGCATATAACACAGCGGAAAATCGTGCAGAATATACTGCAACATCAGGACAAATCACGTTCCCGTTCTCATTTAAAGTATATGAAGATTCAGACATTAAAGTTTACATCACTCCATATGGCGATACTGCCAGCGATACGAACGATATAAAAACTCTTAATGTGGATTATACTGTTACTGTAGATGGAGACAATGGGGGATCAATAGATCTGATTGTCGGAGCTACTTTAAACGATAAAATAACAGTCTTAAGAAATCTACCTATCAAGAGAGATACGGACTATCAAACAAATGGAGATCTCTTAGCAGACACGCTTAATCAAGATCAGAATTACCAAACATATTTAATTGGAGACCAAGACGGAAGACAAGACAGATATGTACAACTACCAGAATCAGCTCAAAATGTTTCGGGAACACTACCTGCTCCAGAGGCAGATCAGTATATCAGATGGAATGATAACGGAGATGCTCTAGTTAATGATGGGACATACCCTCCTGCAATCCAAACTGCAGTAGATGCAGCAGCAGAAGCTGAAGGATATAGGGATACGGTAGTAGAAAAAGAAGCATTAGTTAATCCTCATTATGGTGCTATAGATAGTATTGCAGCTGTTGAGGTATTAGAGGATATGAATATCTTAGCTAATACTCAAACACTAGCTGACATTGAAGCGGTAGCAGGTATTATAGACCTTATTGAAGAAGGAGTTGGCTCTACTGGCAATACAACTTCTCAAGGTATGTTTCAACACAATAAAAGAATAGTATCAGATAAGACAATTACAGAAGATTATAATGCTATCAGTGCAGGACCTGTAACTGTAGATGAAGGTGTAACTGTAAC
>Ga0233415_10000248_pt1 | contig 26497 bp, 25 predicted proteins | sample Na_anoxic_12_MG_FD_188631 | JGI IMG/M metagenome (GOLD analysis project Ga0233415, IMG submission 188631) | Seawater microbial communities from Saanich Inlet, British Columbia, Canada - Na_anoxic_12_MG | ecosystem: Environmental > Aquatic > Marine > Inlet | place: Canada: British Columbia...
TCAGCTGCGTTTGATACTATTTTATTACTGTTTCATGTAAGCAATCCACACTTGCCTGGGGTATTTCCCCAGTTAGTTAACAAGTGCAGATGTGCTCTCCATGAAAAAAAATCATCCTATATACATACCAAGCAAGAACATAAATATGCATAGTAGTACAAGTATTAGTATAGCTGTCTCACATTGTTGAGGTGTTCGCTCCATATCTTATTAGTACGATGCTCTACAGCTTTAAAAGGTTATTAATTCTTTCCATAACTTCTTCATGATATGGATATCTCTCTATGTCATCAAATAAATCTCCCTTAAGAGAATATATTTCATATTCTTCATTTGTAAACTCACAAGGATGTATCATTGAGATAGAACCTTTTTCTGTAGTGAATACTGATCTTGGTAAACTTGGAAACATAATAGAATAGTACAATGCTCTACAGCGTTAAGTTAATTAAAAACTCTCACAAGGTTGCAACCCTTGCCGTACTATACTTTGAACTCATAGAGTGATAGCCTTGATGAAGTAAATCATAAATGTTTACCACCTGCAATTGGATGAGAGTTATTATTTTAGAGCTCCCTAACTTATTATAAGCATAGAGAGAAAGTTAAAAAAACCTATGACAAATGTAGCCATAGGTTATTAGAATGTTTTGGTTTAGCATCTAGCTTAGCTTTATACTTACTGTATGCTTTATCATTGATACCTTTTAGGTGTATCATGCCTATTGCTTTTGGTTCAGATGTTTTCATGTTAATGCTATATATATTATTATTCCTTTAGTTAATATAGAGGTGGTAAAAAGTGGTGAAATGTGGTGTATGTGAACACGTACAAGTTATTACACACACAAAACACGTAAGTATTTACCTTTTTAAAGGCCCACCCTTATCTTTTCCCACCCTATATATAAAAAAAGGGGCGTTAGCCCCTTGTAAGAGAGTTATTAGAAGTCAATTAACTCTTCTTTACTAACAGTTCTTACCACGTACTCTTCCACATTAGTGAAAGCACCAACGCTAACAAGACCTGCACCATTTGGCATTTGAATTTGAGGAAAGATTTCTCCGTCCTTACTAACAACACTACAAACAGGGAACCCTGCTAATTGAGCTTTAGTAATTGATTTTGCACGAACTAACTTGCTCACATTAGGAGAACAAGTAATTGAAGCAGATTTACCATTACTGTCTTTCATAACAATGTACAAGTTCACAACTCTACCGTTAATATCAGGCACTGCCTCAAAATTTTGAGGAATAAAATTGATGTCTGCACCTTTAGATACTTCTAATAGTGTACCGATAGTTTCTCTTTCTGTTTGGGGACGTTCTTCCCACTTAATTAAATTTGTATCCATTTTCTGTTTTTTTGGAATGCAGTTGAATCAAATGGGGGTATATCCCCAACCTGCAATTTATGCGTGGGGTCTCGAAGGGGAGGGGTCTCCTATCGTACACACATGGTGGGGTGGAGCGTTTTTGAAAAAAAAGTTTTCAGAAAATTTGGTTGGCATGGTAAAAAACATTTACCTTTGGTGGGTGGGTGGGTTCTTCTTATACTTCTAATTTTAAAGATATGTTAAGAACAATAGTACATAATATAGCATTGAAATTTACAAGATGTTGTGTATATAGATTTTTATTGTATATTTGTATATGAATTAACTAAATCATGGAAGAAAGAAATACAGTTATCCAAGAACTAAGAAAAGGAATGGAAGATAAGTATGCAGTGGCAAGAAAGTATTATTCTATACTATCTGCTATTAATAACTTAAGTCTCACTAAAAGAGAAATAGAGTTGGTAGCATTTACAGCTGTAAAAGGAAACATATCTTATGCTAATGTAAGATCACAGTTTTGTGATGAGTATAACACCACTACAGCTACGATTAATAATATTGTATCAAAGCTCAAAAAAATCGGAATCTTTATAAAGGATTCTGGTAAGGTGAGTGTCAATCCTATTATTGTAATAGACTTCAAAAAAAATTTAAATCTAGTAATTAGAATATTGCATAATGAAGAAACCAAAGAAGTTGTCATTAAAGGAGAGGTTGATAAAGAAGATGTCAACAAAGCTGATAGTGTCAGAAGTGGTGCTCAATCAAGTGATAAATCATCAGTTCAATAGTGCTCACGATGCACTTAAAGACAATAACAGTATAGAACTTTCTGGTTACGGTAAGTTTTTATTCAATAAAAAGAAAGCTGTCACTAAGGTGAAGAATCTTAATAATATAAAAGCAGCTTACGAAAAGATATTAGATGATGAGGTTGTTTCATTAAAAAGATCTAACTTTATAAAAAGTAAACTGAGCTCTATAAATCTAACGTTGAATTCATTAAAACCAAAAATAAAAGACGATGAAGATAAAACTATCTGAGATATATGAAGGGTGGAGAAATAATCTAATACCTCCTGAAAAGTTAAAAGATAAAATTACAGAAGTTAGCAATGAAAGAATGGACATATGCAATAGCTGCGAGAATCATTCTAAGAATCATAAAACGGTAAGACCAGATGCACATTGTGTAAGTTGTGGATGTACATTATCTGCAAAGACTAAATGCTTATCTTGCTCATGTCCTATAAACAAATGGGAGGCAGTGCTAACATCTGAAGAAGAAAAGAATTATGAAAAATCCACTAAGGCTGAATAAAGTACCTATTGTATCTTTAATTGATGTATTAAGTCAATTATTTCAAGACGGTGCTGATTTTATAGATATAGAAGGTGAACGTACAGACAATGATGATAATGACATCATAAAGGTGACTGTTCGACCAGAATACTATATTGATAATGATGAAGAGGCTAGAGAGAGTGCTGATAAAGAATTAGAATATTTTTTTACAGAAGAGGAATACAACGATGTAGACAGTAAAGATGAAGAAACTAAACCCCTTTCAGACGAAGATATTAATGATTTAATATAAATAAAATAATGAAAATCAAATCATCAAGAACATATATGCAAAAAATTGTAGATATTATTAATCAATTATCAGACAATCACCCTAAGATTCCTCTTGGTAAACATATAGATACCGCTTTAGATGGAGAAGATATATGGTCTTTAACTAACAACAAATTTTATTCTTTACTAAAAAACTACCAATCTAAACTAAATACAGTGGAGTTATCTGATGATAACTTTGAAGTGGATAAGATAATAAGAGATGGTATGGATTTAAGTTTTGATGAAGATGAATTCTATTAATAATAATCTCGTTTTCATATTTTGGGGAGACGAGTGGAATGAACAACAAAATGGCAAAGAAAACTACATACATAAACGCTGAATTAGATTGGGCAGAACAACAACTAAGCTCTTGGAAAGAGTATGTTGATGCTAACCCACTACATAAGCTTGAAGATAGAGTGAAGTACAAAGAAACATCTAATGGAGGATCAATTCCAATGGTTGTTGCAAGTATAGAATCTCAAGGAAAGTTTGTACAGGATACAATGAAGAACTATCTATCTTTATTAGAACAAGTTGATAAGTTACGTGAGAAGGAAGAGAAGAAGAAGGTGGAGACTAGAGGTGGTCAGGAGTTAGGGAGTATGGCTGAAGACTTTATCAAGAGTAGAAAATAATGGAGTTAAAAAGTATAGACTATAAAGATTGGATGATTAATCAGAAAAGACTTCCTGATAAAGAATCTGAAGAATATAAATCTTTCTACAACTTTCATAAAGAACTATGCATGAACGGATGCATGATGGATGGTACTTATATTAATCCATTCTTATACTGGCACTTAAATGCTTGGCACACAGAAGTAGATATCATAGATGAATATGGTAGGATTAATCAGAAGTATGCTAATCCACTACTTAGAGATAATGAATGGCTTGTAACAAATGAAATAGATAGAGCACATAGAGAAAAGAAAGGACTAGTTATTCTAGGAATTAGACGTTTTGCTAAGTCTGTTATAGAAGCAAGTTACATTGCTCAAGGTGCAACCTTTGACGAGAACTCTCAAAACATTATTGCAGGACTAAATGCTCCTGATATTAAGTTAATTACAGATAAAATAGATAAAGGGTTAAACTTCTTACCTAAAGCTTGGAGGTGGCAGAGAGTAGAAGATAACTGGAAGAATCAAGTAACTCTAGGTATAAAAACTAGAGGTGGGGAAAGAATACCTTTCTCACAGATCTTAATTCGTAACTTAGATGATGGTAATAATGAAGAAGCTATTGCAGGTACAAAACCTCGTAGACTAATTATTGATGAAATAGGTAAAGGAAGCTTTTTAAGAGGATTGCAGGCAGCAATACCTGGATTTACTACACCATTTGGTTGGGGTTGTAGTCCTATTCTTACAGGAACAGGTGGAGATATGAAGAAGTTCATGGATGCTAAGTCTTTAATGTTTGATGTAGAGAACTTTAACTTTCTTACATATAACAATGCAAAAGATGAAAGGCGTATTCACGGATTATTCATCTCACATAAATATAGAATGGAAGCTAAGGAAGATAGTAGTCTTGGTGCCTTTCTAGAAAAGCCTAAAAGTTCTTCATTAAACAAGATACCAATGATGGTGTCTAACGAAGAGAAAGCAGATAAAGTAACAAATGATAATTTAGAGCGTCTAAAGAAAGCAGGTGATAGACTTGCATATCTAAAAGAAAAGATGTATTATCCACAAGAGGTAGATGATATATTTTTAAATGAGGACACTAATATATTCGATATAAGTGCAGCTAAACGTCAAAAGTCTAGACTTATAGAGAATGAAAGAACAGGTACACCTGTTATATTATACGATGATGGAGAAGGTGTAAAACATGAGTTTACAGATAAGAGACCTATTGTAAACTTTCCACTAAAGCATACTGATATGAAAGATGCTCCTGTGGTTATTTATGAATTCCCTATGGAAAACCCTCCATATGGCCTATATGTTGCAGGTATTGACCCTTATAGACAGGGAAAATCAGCATATAGTTCATCATTAGGTTCTGTGTACATATATAAGCGTATGCATGCTATATCTGGTGATAAGTACCAGGATATGTTTGTAGCTAGCTATTGTGCCAGACCAGACAAGAAAGAAACATGGGAAAACCAAGCTCGTTACCTAATAAAGTATTTTAATGCACGAGCGCTTTGTGAAAATGATGAGATTTCTTTTATAGATCATATGATTAGTAAAGGAGACTCTCAATATCTTGAAAGACAGCCAACTTGGCTAAAAGAAATAGTTCCTACCACTACAGTTAGACGTGACTATGGTATACATAGGTCTTCAGAAAAGATTAGAGATTTCTTACATGGATGTTTAAAAAAATATACAGAAGAAATAATACATTCTGAAACTAATGATGATGGAGAGGTTATATCTCAAACAAAAGGTATGGCTAAAGTGTTAGATCCTGTATTGTTAGAAGAAATGATACAATATAATGAATCAGGTAACTTTGATAGAATCATTGCAGCTGAGTTAGCAATTGCGCTAGCTATGAAGCTTGACCCCATCTTAGGAAAGGTAGGAGATAAGCAAGATATTAGATTAACATCTATGCTTAACAATAACAAAAAAAATAAGATGTTTACAGAGTCACGAGGACTTTTTAACAGAAAGAAAAACAAACTTTTTTCATAATGGCAATTATAAGATACACAAAAGAAGAAAACATAAGATATGCTTATCTAAACATCTTTCCTGATCAGTTCAAAACTGAAAAGCAAAAGAAAGATGACAGTTGGATTAAGAATACAATGGATTACTTTGCAAACAGAGCTTACGCAGAATACATAAAGAATAGAGAAACGTTTGTAAAAAACTATGATTTAATGAAAGGTATATTAAGAACGGAAGATTTCTTAATTGATGAGCCTGAAGTTAAAAGTTTTACAGATATGTTACAGCAAGATTTAAGTCTTCCATCTTATGTAAAACATTATTCAATAATGACTACACCTGTAAATGAACTTGTAGGAGAAATATCCAAGAGACCAGATTCATTTAGAGTGAAAGCATTTGATGATGATAGTCAAGCTCAAGAGCTTCAGTTTAAAACTGATACATTAAAAGCTTATGTAATATCTCAAGTTAAAGAACAGGTAATGGCAAAAGCTGCAATTTCTGGACAAGAGATAGGAGAAGAAGACTTAGATAAGATAACATTTGAACAAGTTAAAGATCAATTAGATTCTTACACATCTGTTGCTGAGAAATGGGCTAATCACACACTTACATGTCAAAAAGCAGACTTTAATCTAAAAGAAAAGAGCGAAGATGCATTTAGAGACTTGCTAATATCTGCAAGAGAGTTCTATCATATATATGAGGATAATTCTAAAGTGGGATATAATGTAGAAGTTTGTAATCCAAAGAACACATGGTTCTTGACAACTCCAGATAAAAAATATATATCTGATCCTTCAGGTAGAAAGCAAGGAGCGTATGCTGCTGGTACTGTGAAGGTTATGGAAATATCAGAAATTATAGAAGCGTTTCCAGATCTTACAAAAGATGAGATAGATCATTTAAGAACTTCATTACAAGATTATGGTCTTATAAATGTAAGAGAATCTAACTTAGGTAACTCTAGTGTTGATCCTGGTATAGATTCAATTAACTATGACACTTATGATCCTTTAGTATTACAGACACGTATGCTAATTGAAAGTGAAATGAAAGAAAATAATGATGGTCTTCAAGATTTCTTAGGATTAAGTGATAATGTTTCTTCATTTGGATACAAGTATGTAGTGATACAAAGTTATTGGGTATCTAAGAAGAAAATAGGTAAGCTTATTTATACAGATGAAATGGGCAATGAGCAGTCTACACTTGTAAACGAATCATATAAGTCAGGAGACATGCCTACTGAAATATCTTTAGAATGGGGATGGATTAATCAATGGTATCAAGGAACAAAGATTGGACCAGACATATATCATGTAAAGCCATACTCATTACTAGATTACTGTCCTATTATAGGTACTACGTACGAAGTAAAGAACACAGAGGCACGATCTCTAGTAGATCTAATGAAACCCTTCCAAGTTATTTATAACGTCTGTATGAACCAGTTATATAAGCTTCTAGAAAAAGAAGTTGGTAAGGTGCAATTGATGTCACTTAGACATATACCAGTTCCTAAAGATGGAGATGCACAAGATGCACTTGATATGTGGGAAATGGAAGCAAGAGAACGTGGTGTAGTATTTATAGATGACAGTCCAGAGAACTTAAAAGCTCCAAGCTCATTTAATCAATTTACATCGTTAGATCTTACACGCACACAAGAAATACAATCAAGATATACACTAGCTCAACAAATGAAATTAGAATGTTGGGAACTTATAGGTATGTCTAGACAGCGTATGGGGTCCATATCTGCATCAGAAACAGCTACAGGTACCCAAACTGCTATGCAACAAAGTTACTCTCAAACAGAGCCTCTATTTATTGCACACGAGTATGTAATGGGTCAATTATATCAAGCTATTATAGATGCTTCTTTATATACAGAAAGTACAAAGCCGCAATCTACACTATCATATATAACTAATGAAGGAGAATCTGCATTTGTTCAAGTGAATGGAACAGAATTAAAACTTAGAGACCTTAAAGTATTCTTAACTAATAGACCAGAAGACACTCAGATGTTTAATGAGCTCAGACAACTGTCACAAGCTATTATACAAAATGGTGGTACACTTTATGATGTTATTGAACTATATAGTACTAAGTCTATGAGAGAGATGAAGAAAACTTTCAAAGATCTTAGAGATAGACAAGTTCAACAGCAAGAGCAACAGATGCAAATGCAACAACAGCAACAAGAGCAAGCTGGTCAAATTGCACAAGCTCAAATGCAACAAGCAGAACAAATGACTGCTGCAAAAACAGCAAATGAAAATTATCAAAATGAACTTGATCGTATAAACAAGAAAGAAATTGCAATGATAAATGCAATGTCTAAAGAAGGTGGCGCAAGTGCTGATTTAGATAATTCTGGTACTCCAGACTCATTAGAGATAGAGAAATTAGCTTTACAACAATCTACAGCTCAGAAGAACTATGATGGTAAAATGGCTGATATTATGTCAAAGAATACTCTAGCTCAACAGAAACTACAGATTGAAAGAGAAAAGATTAAATTAGCTCGTGACAATCAAGCAAACGATCTAGCTGTTGCTAAAATGAATGCAAAAGGTAGAGATAAGAAAAACTAATTAATTAAATTAGGAGGGGTATAAATATTAATGCTATATTATTTAAAAAAGTTCTAATAATGTGCATATAATGTTTTGATATTATATACTCTTCTTATATTTTTACATAAGAAAACCAAATAGTAACAAAATAAACTACATATGTCTGATAATTTAGATAACTTCGGTATTCAAAATACTATGGAAACAGGCGCAGGTGATTCACAATTATTGAATGATTTACTTGCACCAGAAACTGCTTCAGGAAACCCTGAAGACGTTGAGCCTATTGTAAATGAAGTGGAAACTCCAAAACAAGAAGCTAATGATGGTCCAAAGAAAGGAAAGGATATAATTCCTCCAAAAAGTGTTGACGGTAAAACTGATGAAGAAAAGCAAACAGGGGAATCTCTAATAGCTGATTTTTTAAGTGATGTTGAAGAAGAAGAAGTTGAAGAAAAGAAAGAACCAGAAGCAACAGAAACTGAAGCTGAAGAAGAAACTGATGATGTTGAAAATGAAGATCCTAAAGAAGGAACGCAATTTTCAGCACTGGCAGGAGACTTATTTGATCTAGGTGTTTTTACTAAAAATAGTGAAGATGAAGAAATATCAATAAATACAGCTGAAGAGTTTTTAGATAGATTCACCGCTGAGAAGAAAAAAGGTGCATCTGAGTTAGTTCAAAACTTCATTGGTCAATTTGGAGAAGATTACCAAAATGCATTTGAATCTATTTTTGTAAAAGGTGTAGACCCAAAAGAATATTTTGGAACATACAACCAAATAGTAAACTTTACTGAAATGGACCTATCTAAAGAAAACAATCAAAAATCAGTAATGAGACAAGCTCTATCTGATCAAGGGTTTGAAACAGAAGACATAGGTAAAGAAATTGAAAGATTAGAAAATTACGGTGATTTAGAATCCGTAGCTACTAGACATCATAAAGTGCTAGTAAAGAAAGAAGCTGTTAAGCTTCAAAAATTAGATAAGGAAGCTCAAGACGTTCAAGAACAAAAAGTTGCAATTAGAAATCAATATGTTCAGAATGTTCAGACAATCCTTACTGATAAGCTAAAAGAAAAAGAGTTTGATGGTATTCCAATCAATAACAATTTAGCAAACGAACTACAAGACTTCCTATTGGTAGATAAGTGGAAAACTCCTGCTGGAGAAAATCTCACTGACTTTGATCGTGCTATCTTAGATTTGAAAAGACCTGAGAACCATGAAATGAAAGTAAAAGTGGGGCTTTTACTTAAGGTATTAGAAAAAGATCCTACACTATCTACAATACAAAGAACAGGGATAACTAAAAAATCTAATGAACTGTTCGGTCAGGTAGCAAGACAAGTGACTAAAGCTAAAACTATAAAGTCACAAGGAAAGAAAACAAAACCTAATTCATGGTTTATATAAATAGTAATTATTAACAAAAACGAATAAAAATGGCAATTCAAACAATCCCAGGTTTAACTGGTTTTACTTATGCACGAGTAGCGTCTATGGACAAACGTGCTGTAGGTAAACTTACAGATTCAAACCACTTAGAGTCTTTTCACTCTTCAGAGCCTGCGGACTATGATAAAAAAATCATTAGTCTGTACACTCAATCATCATTGTATAGCAATGATTTCTTAGACATGATCAATAAGAGTACTCCTTATTTCATTGACACAAACAGCGATGCGTGGAAATGGAATATAGCAGTTCCTTATAAATTTCCAAAAATTCTTGATGTACCAACATCTACACAGAGCATCATTGATGGAACTGGTAAAGTGGGTATTGATGGACAAGAGTTCCAACTTATCTTAGATACTAATGAGTTCTCTAAAAATGCTATCATTTCTGTAGGAACACGTCAGTATGGACCACGTTTCTACGTAATTAAAGATCCACAGCCTTGGAATGCTGGATTTATTTACACATTTACATTAGTAAGTGACAACCCAACAGTTGACTTTGTAAATACTACATTCTTAGCAATAGGTATTGAACTAGAATTAGTTGATGCTGCAATTGGTGAATTTGATCAAGATTTATTAGGTCTTCCAAGATTAGGTGAGCAAATAACAATGTTTGAATCTTTAGGTTCTGCATATGGTTATGAGCACAAAATTACAGAATGGGCTGATGATAAAATGATGCGTGATGCTTCTGGTAAGCCATTAGACATCTTAGTATATGCACCACAAAGACGTAATCAATTACCATTAACTCGTAATGATGTTAAATGGGAGCCTTTCGTTGAGTTCTGGATGCGTAAGTCTATGATAGAATTAAAAGTTAAGAGAATGATCTGGGCTAAGCCTGGAACAGTTAAGACTAATGGTTCTAAGCAAGAATTAAAAAGAACTTCTGCTGGTGTATATCACAGAATGAGAAATAACGGAAACTTAGTACAATACAACCGTGGAGAATTTTCAGCTAACTTGATTCGTTCAGTATTTGGAGATTTATTCTACAGACGAGTGGATGTTAAAGATCGTAGAGTTAAAATGTATACTAATGAAGCTGGATTCGATGTATTCCAACAAGCTTTAAAAGATGATGCACTTAATTCTGGATTAACTTTTAGTGCAGATTCTGGAGACAGATATATGCAAGGGTCTGGACAAAACATCACTTATAACTTTGCATTTGATGCAATGGTTACTCGTGAGACTGGACGTGTAGAACTTGTTCACTTAAGAGAGTTAGATTTACCACAAACTAACTTAGAATTTGGACAAAACAAAAAGTCTACACCTGTATTTATGGTATTTGATGTATCTCCTCAGTCTGATGGATCAATGATCAACAACATCCGTGAAGTACGTATGAAGGGAGCACCTTCTATGACTTGGGGTTATATTGATGGAACTCGTCATCACTTAGGATTTGCAAAATCTCAAGGTATGAGCTCTGCTAACAAATTCCCAGGATATGAACTATGGATGAAAGATCGTTGTGATGTATTCATTGAGGACTTATCTAGAACTGTATTAATAGAAGAAATTCCACAGTTCTAATAAATAATATCCGAGAAGTGTCCCCTCATCCCACACTGTCCCTCCTCAGAGGGGACTACTTTCTCAACTAGAGCACTGAATTAAGTTTCTATCTGTTCAATCAGAGTGCTCAACTAAAAGAATTAAACCAAAAAATTAATAACTACATTATGGGTAAATTAGGAAAAATCTCTACTATAAAGAGAGAATACAATAGTTCTCAGTTGCAAACAATGGATAGTAATCTTGCACAACAGGGAATGACACGAATTCCAGGAACTGGAGTTTTTAAATATCCTTACAAGGAACTAGATGGTCAATATAGAACAGGTCTAGATCCTAATGCTGGATACATTAAAAGAATTCAAGATCCAACAGAAAAAGAACTTGAAATTGAAAGAGTTACAACATTGCGAGATAAATTACAATCTGTTTTAGGAGATATTGATTTAGGACCAAGAGCTAAATTTTGGAATTATGGATTATCTACTGGAACAAATGATGAGTTACATGTTCAACCTGTAAAACTTTTAGATGGTGATAACTATTACGATCTAACAATGGCAATGCAAGAATTAGCATTTGCTTGGTTAAGAGTTCATCCAACTATTGCTTCTTCCTATCAAGCTTGGCAAAGAGGAGAGTTTCCTGCAGACACACAGTTTTATGTAGTGAATGATGATATTGAAAATGCTTTAGTGTTTAAGAAAAAGCAACTAATTAATAAAGCTATTATTAAGTTTGATGGCATGACTCCTGAAAAGAAGAAAAAAGTTGCAAGGCTTTTAGGTCTTCCTGTTACGGATGATACAAAAGAAGAAGTTGTATACAATAAAGTAGATAATATGTTAAAGCAGTCAGAAGTACAGTCTGGTAACTTTAAAGGATTAAATCCTGTTGAAGTGTTTACAAGATTTGCTGACATGAAAGAAAATTTACTCCATATTAAAGATTTAGTTAAACAAGCTATACAACACTCAATATATAGAGTTAAGCCAAATGGAAGAGTCTATGAAGGTGAGTATGAAATAGCAAAAGAAGAAGAAGAGTTAATTAAATTCTTAGCTGATGAAGATAACCAAGATGAGTTGTTGACACTAGAAGGAAAATTAAAAACAAAAAAGCTAGCTTCTGTATAAGGAGCTAGTTTTAAAACTTTATAATACATGATACCAGTAGATAGTTTATTATACAAAATAGACCAAAAACTAAATAAACTATCAACTAACGAGCATCAACAGATTCAATTAGAAGACAAAATCTTAGCTTTGAATGAGGCTCAGATTAAGTTGATAAAACAAAAAGTTGATGGTTTTGCAATTCCTAACAAGTTAGGTTTTGATGCTTTTAAAAAAAGGTATGAAGATTTACAAAATTTAGTTATAGATTTTAAAAATCAACCATTATCGTTAGTGGAAACTAATGAAGAACTACATCAATGGGATGCTGATCTAACTTTACTAAAACCTAAGTATATGTTTTATGTAGATAGTTACGTATTAGCAGATAAAGGTAGGTGTAAAGATCGTAAGATATGGATCAACAAAGATTTAAGTAAACATGGAGATTTATCTCTTTTACTTAATAATGATCACTACAAGCCTAGTTTTGAGTATCAAGAAACTTTAAATGCTATATCATCTAATTCTATTAGTATATATACTGATGGTACATTTACTCCCAAAGATATTTACATAATGTATATGAGATATCCTGTTTATATTAACAAAACAGGTTATATTATGATGGACGGTACTCCATCCACTAATCAAAATTGTGAGCTTGAAGAATATTTAGAAGATGAACTTCTAGATTTAACAGTTCAAAATCTTGCAATGTATACAGAAAATAGTTCTGCTGTGCAAAGTGCGCAGTTTAGAATACAAACAAATGAATAAAAATTAATATTAACCTTAAATCATAAAATATGTCTGATTTTTCATTAACCACGTTATTCGTGGTGCCAGTAGGGCAAACCGCACTCCCTAGCTCTGGTTCGACTCAAGATCTTACTGCAGGTCAAGTAGGGTTTTTCAAGAGTGATTATGCTCTTGCAACCGCTGCAAATATAGCAGCATCCCCTTACTTCTATGTAGCACAAGGTAGAGCAAATACCTATCTTCAAGGATCTAAGAGGTCTGACAAAATTAAAGGATGTCCAACAGCTGGAGCATCTTGTAATTCAAATGTAACTGAATGGTACAAAGTAACAGGATGTGCCACCGTAACAAATCAAATCACTGATGTAACTACTTTCAAAGTACAATGTGGTGAAGTAGTAACTTTAACATTACGAGCTCACTCATCTTACATTGACACTCTTTACTTCAACGGATTTACTAGATCAGTAACTGTACAAGCTCCATGTTGTGAATGTGGTGGTGATGTATGTACTGATGTAGATGTAAATGCATTAATTAACTCAATTATTACTAAATTAGAACAACAAGCTCCAGGAAATAATCCAGAGAATGTTTCTTTTAATAGTTTCTTTACATTTGCTAATGTTGGTGGAACTACACTTAGAATTACAGGTAAGCCATTAACTAAATATGGACAGCCTTGTGATGTTGCAGCATTCCCATGGGAATATGACAGAATGTACTTTAGTACTTTTGTATACGATGGACCTGCTACAACTGCTGACTTTATTGTTGCTGATGCTTGTAATATTGTTGCAACTGCTACAGTGACACAAACTTCAAACTATCCATCAGGAACTGCTGATGAATTTAAGCAATTAGAGAAAAACTTCTATAGCTACCAAGCTGGATACTTAAAATCTCTATACAGAAAAGGTGGATACAATGAGAACTTTGAGTCTTATGTAACTGATGGAACCATTTACGATAGCTACTACATCCGATTTAATCAATTAGATAAGTCTGCTTACCAATGGGGAGATTATATAATGCAAGATAGCACTGTGATTCTCGCTGTACCAAACGCTACTACTAGTGGTATTGCTGCTCTTATGGAGACAATATTAGAAGCTGCTCTAGGAACTGTTGTTGATAACAACGCATGTGCTTAACAGTACTGCTTCTAGGCAGAGAATAAATAATAACAAACCTATGCCAGAGGTGAGAGGATTATCTCATATCCTCTGGCATTTTTTTTAAAACAATAATATGGCAGCTAATCTACAATTAGATATAATAGTTCCTCCTAGTTATAGTGTCAATATACTTGCTGTTACAGATGCGTCTATCTATCCTGATAGTCCACCAATTGTATCAGCTCCTACTATTGAGATAGAGGTACCAAACTTTGGTAAAAAGATTCTACCTTTTGTACCATTGGATACAAATATATTTGGCTCTGACACTTTAGGAATAACTGAAGCAGGATGCCAACAAAAATTACCTGATGGTATATACCATTTAAAATACTCAGTAGCTCCAGCATATCTAAATTATGTGGAGAAAACTATAATGCGTGTTGATAAACTACAAGAGAAGTTTGACAATGCATTTTTACAGCTTGACCTGATGCAATGTGACATGGCACTAAAAACTCAAGCTAGTGTAAATTTGAATACAATTAATTTTTTCATACAAGGAGCTTTAGCATCTGCAAATAATTGTGCAGAAACAGAAGCTCTTAAATTATATAACCAAGCAGATAACATGCTTGATAAGTTTTTAAAATCCAACTGTGGTTGTTCAGGAAACAACTATGTAATAAACTTTAGATAATATGGCTCAATGTGCAAATTGTGGTTCAAAAGTGGGATGCGGATGTCAGTTAACAAACGGACTATGTGCTCACTGTAACGGTAATTCAAAAAAAGGACAATAAACACCACAAAGTATTATGTTAACACCTAGATTAACAAACTGTCAGGACTGTCATAAGATACCTGACTTACTTAAGAGTATAGATTGTAAGCTTGCAGAGCTTGGCAATAACATGTACAACAATGTTGTATTTATGTTAGGTCGAGATGTGCCTGCGTATACTATCTCTCAGTTGTTAGCATACAAACGTATTTTAACTTTTAAATATTGTAACCCTAGTTATGCTGGGACAATTTCTGTTAATGATATTGCTGCTAAAGTAATTCGATTAACTTCTGGTTGCGTTAGTAGATGTAATACACCTACAGTGTGTGAAATTACTACATGTTGTGTAACTGTGGTACCAAACCCAAGTACAACTACAACTAGTACATCAAGTACAACTACAACTACAACCACTGTAATACCAACAACTTCAACAACTACAAGTACAACTACTTTAGATCCAGATTGTAGAGTGGAAGGATGTTTCCAAGTTAGAGATTTCCCTCCAGTTGCTTCATGTGACGAACCATTTAATACAAATAATCCAGAAGGTTTCCCTGATTCATCAACAGGAAATGGAACAAAAACATTATCTAATGGTGTAGTGTTAACTACATCATCAGCTTTTGTACTTCATCCTAATACAGATACTCCTCAAGTATATGAACTTTGTGATGGATATTTTATCAATACTATAAATGCAACTACAAGTTCAGGTATTATTATAGACTTTGGTGAAGAACTTACAATGTCGTTTAATCCTCCTATAAACAGTATAGCATTTGTTTCAACTTCATGGGGATATAATGGATTTGAGGGTCAAGGTTTAGGTGAGATGGAAGTTGTATCTATAGAATCTTTGATTCCAATTACAGGTGAGCAAATGATGTCCTGTTGCAATACACCTGGTGTAGATCCTACATACGAAACAATACAAGTAAATGCAAATCAAGTTAATATACAAGGTGTACAAAATGTCCCAAGTGCAAATAACGGAGCAACTATCATCAAAGCAGAAAGTGGTGGTATTGAAGAATTAGTAATTAGTAATATATCTAGAACAGATCTTAAAGGAATAGCTCTTGATTTCTATGTGTGTGCTGGAACTGCTCCTACAACAACTACTACAACATCTAGCAGTCCTCCTGTTGATGTTCCATGTACAGATGGATTAGATGTAGCATTTGTAATTGATTATACATTTTCAATGAATGATGCAATAGAGAGAGTTAAAGCAGGAGTAGCAGGTATTGTAAATACAATTGCTACTGAAGCTGGTGCTGGTGGGTATAGATTAGCTCTAGTTACTTCTGATGAGAGTAAAAGATTTAGTGAAACTATTGCAATACCTAACTATTATGACTGTATAGATTATGAATTGCTATCTGCTGATCAAAGACGAGCAGATGGTCCATTTGAAGCACCATTTATAAGAGATGGTGATGAAGGAAGACAAACATGGACAACTATTTTTAGCACTGCTTGGGAAATGTTTTCTATGAGCAATCAAGCATCTTTTAATACTCAACTTCAAAAATTAAATAACGGAGTACCTGGTACTCTTTGTGTTCAATTAGGAGGAGGTTTGAATGGTCCAGAACCTACTGATTACGGTTCTCAACTTATTACAACTCAAAATCTTGCAGGAGCATTTAGGTCAAATGTTGCAAAATATATTATTATAATAACAGATGCGTTTCCATCTGGTACTTCAGACCAATTTAATCTTGATACTTGGAATGGAATACAAGATATGATAACATACGCTAATGCAAATGGAATTAAATATTTTATTCTAGGTCCAGGAGTTAATAAAGTTGGAAGTCCTTCTAATGTAGAATTTCAAGAGAGTACTACAGCTGTAAATGGTATATACCCATGGAGAGAACTAGCAGAACAAACTGGTGGATCTTGGAATAGTAGTTTTGATCCACAAACAATACAAGATGAAATTATATCTGGATGTAATCCAACAACTACTACTACAACAACAGCACCTTAATAATTAGGTTATGAAGTATAGTAAAATCAAAAAAACAATAAGTAAAAAATGACAATATTTATAACATTAAGTTTAGCAGGTGCAGATTCAGGTCCTTTTGACTTGTATTCTAACGTTGATGGATTTACCACACCGTTTAATACAACTGGTCCTGTTTCTAAAGCTAATCTATTGGCAGGATATGAGGTAACTGCTCCTGATGGAACTATAACTGTTAGATTATTAGATTTAAGTGCTTCGTGTACACCTTTTACAACAGATATTTATACTTGTGCTACACCAAATTGTGACTTTGCTGGATCTATTCTTTGTAATGTTACAACTACAACAACTGCTGCACCAACAACAACTACTACCAGTACAGACAAACCTCCTACACTTACTGAATGTTTATGGTCTTCAAACGGTGGTGATGTTGGACAAATAGCTACTTTTGATCCTTCTACAGGACTTTCAAGTGTAATATTAGTACCTAATGATTTTGAAAACGGTTCAGATAATAACGATATTGATAAACCTATATGTACTACTTCAGATAAATTATGGATTTCTGGACGTAAACTAACAGATGTAAGAGCTGGTGATAGATTTATTAGAGAGTGGAATATAGATCATTCAACAACTCCTCCAACTTTATCTTATGTTAGAGAATTTATTATACTTTCACAGACACTAGCCTCAAGTTGGGCAAATGAAGGACGAATAAGATCAATAGGGGTAACTGCTGACAATAATACACTACTTGTTGGATTTAGTCCAGACGAAGAAGAATTTACACTAGTTGGTGTTTATTCTTGGGATATATCATCACCTGGTGATTTAGTACTACAAAGAAACAATTCAATAGGACGTCAAAGAACTAACTTTACTAATATTGGTGGTGGAAATTATACAGATCTAGGATTATTTATTACTACTGATAATAATGTTGTTGTTTCTCTTAGAGTTTCTGGAACTGCTACTACTCCTCCTGCATTTTATTTAGATGGAAATTATATAAAACAATTTGTGGGATTACCTCCAAATGCTTCAAACGCAACTGAAGAACAGGAATGGTTAGCTTTATCTGCATTAAAACCATCAATACAATTGCAAAATCTTGGTATACCTGATTTTAATTTTGGACCAAATTTCAATATGCCTTTATGGGGATTAAATGGAAGATTACAAGTATTACAACCAGAAACAAGAGATGTATATGACATAACTCAAGAACCAACTTATACTGCTACTATTGCATATAGTATACCAGATGATAAAGTTTGGTTATCTTCGTCAAGTAATTGTGCAAATGTAGATATTCTAAATCAAGATGAAGCAACAGATTGTGTGCCAACTATTCTTCCTACAGTTGTAGATTCAAGAGGTGAAAATATATCTCCAGTATCATTTAATTTTGAAGGATTACAATTAAAAGCATCTACTACTATACCTGAGGGTATTTTACCACCTCAAACTCCACTTGACTTTACTGTAAGTCAGTGTGGAATTATTATACCTGGTTTTGAAGAGGGACAAGCACCTGAGTGTGTTATATTAACTGGAAATGAAAGTGCTAATTTTGAGGATCCAGCATCTGATTATATTATAGATTTTCCAATACCAGTTAATAATATACCAATAAGAATATCTGTGATGGATACTGGTGATAATTTTAGATTCCTTACAAACTCATCAAACACTACACTATCATTAGTGAGTGGTTGTAATATGAGTATTCAAAATGGAAATGAGATTTACACAGATGAAGAAGTTTATAATGGATTTGGTAGTTGTGAAGTTATGGTTACAGGCTCTCAAGACTTTACATCGCTAACTATTTTATCACAAAACCGTGGTAATGGAACTCCACTAGCAATGGGTTGCCCAGTAACTTCTTTTGAATGTTTAAGAATATTTGCAGATGGATTCCCTGAAAACTGTAATGATAATATAGGAGCATGTAGCTCTACAAATAACAGTGGTGAGTTTAAAAGAATATATGCTTGGAATCCTGTATCAGCTGCACTACAAGAAGTATCATTACCTTCAGCTAGTTACTTTAACACTCCTAGTTTAGGAATAAGTAATAATTGGATTATAACTCAATGTAACCCTGCATCAGAAGTTGAACGTTCTAGATTTACAAGATATTCATATGATCTATCTACTACTGGTGTACCTATTAATTTAGAATGGGAACGTACAGAATATACTACACCAAATTTCTTCCCTACAGTAACTGGTATTAGTGTTATCAGTGATACTAAATGGGTTAGTTTTGATCGTGTTGTTGGTGGACTTAACAACAAAACTTTAGAAGTAGAAATAATTGATGGAAGTAGTGAATTGTTAATTACTCAGAAGTTTGAAAACACTGGATGGATTTTAAATGGAGAAACATTAATTACACTTAAAACAGATGGCGTAACACCAAGTAAGTTAATAGCTGTTGGGCAAGATGAGTTAGGTCTTAACTCTCCATGGTATATAACTCAATGGGATTATACAACTGGATTGTTTGAAAATTCAATAGAATTACCACAAGGAGTAAATGGTGCTAAAGATATTTCTATGATTGGAAATTCTATATACATTAGTGCTGCTGTTGGCTCTGAACCATCAACGATAGGACTTTGGAGTATAGATATAAACACAGAATTATGGACAAAAGTTCCTGACTTACAAGCTCCAATTACTGGAGATGAAAATTCAGAGTTTGCTACTGGTGCTGCAAGTAGACCAGGTTGTAGAGTTAGTGATGGTTTTACAGTTAAAGTAACAACAACAACTACTAGTGAAAGACCACCTGATGGAGAGGTTAGAACAATATGGACTAGGTTTGAATCAGAAATAAATGATTAATAGTATGAAACTGACACAAGAAATAAAAGATAAAATAAAAGAGATAAAAAGGAGCAATCCTAAACTTTTATCTGTTGGATTAGGTGAGAAGATGTCTAATGGTCAAGCTACAGGAGAGCCTGCAATTATATGTTCATTTCTAGAAAAAAAACCTATTGATCAATTATCTGAAAATGAAATATTACCAAATAAAGTTATAGTTGGTGATGACACAATTAAAATAGATGTAATTCAAGAAGGTCAAGCTTATGCTTTTATTACATGTGCAAATTGTGGAGGTTGGTTTGGAGGAGCAAGTACTGGCAACCGAGATTTTAGGAGACCTCTTCAACCAGGCCTTACTATTAGTTCCACTAATAATAGTACAAAGATTGGAACACTAGGAACTTTTGTAAAAGATACAGGAACAGGTGCAATTTTAGGACTTACTAATAATCACGTTACTGTTAATGATGCTAGTTTTACTACAGCAAGAAATATATTAACTGGTGAAATAAAAAATGATTACAGTAGTATAAATCATGTAGTTCAAGGACGAGAAGATGGTAATATGCAAATCCCTACTAATCGAATAGGTAGAAGTGTAAGATATGTACCAATTACAACAGCAGCACAAGGTCTTGTATTACCAAATAAAGTAGATGCTGCAGTATTTAATGTTGAGAAAAATGATGTTGATTATTTGGATTCTTGGAAACCTCTTGGGATATCTATTGGAACTAATAATCCTAGATTTGCTACAACAGCAGAATTAAATAATTTATTTAATGATAATCCACAAATAATTTTTTCAGGTAGAACTTCAGGGCCTATGGGTGATGGTAGCACTGGATGTTGGCTTAGAGTAAATGCAGTAGGTGTTAGTACGCAGATTGCATATAATGTTCAAGGTCAAGAAGTAATATGTAACTTTGAAGACTGTATAAGTGTAATAAGACCAGATGCAGATACACCAAATTCTCAACAACCAGGATGTTTAAATCCAGGATTACCAGGAGACTCAGGTTCTGCAGTGTATGCAAAACAAACATCAGGTGGAGGTACTGTTTTAGTTGGATTACTTTTTGCAGGTGGTTGTAGTATGTCAGATATGCCCCCAGAATATAATGGTAACACATGCTGTGTTCAAGCACCACCTAATAACTGTTCTACAAAGTTTTTATTCTGTAGAATTGATCACATTGCAGCAGAACTAGGAGTTGAATGGTGGGATCCATCAATTGATTTAGATAACTTTAAAGTTGTAAATACTGAAAGTTTTGAAAATGTAACACAATTAGGTACAAGTCAAGATAAACTAAAAAATTGTGGAGGAAAAGTTTACTACCAAGCAGGCTTAACTAATAATTCAGATTTAACCAACGATTGCTAAAATATAAATAATAATATTATGTCAACACAAAATTGCTCAAATTGCTATAACGGATGTACTGAAATAACTTCAGACAAATGCGTTAAATATACAGGAGTGGATGTACCACTTCTAGGAATTCAAAACGGAGATTCTTTGTCTTTCATAGAGCAAAGTATTATAAACTTTTTAAGTTCTACACTTGATGGAACAGGTATATTACCTATAATTCCAGCTAGTTCTATTTGTCCAACAGTGGACAGTGAGTTACCTGATTGTAGTCCTCTTTCACTTAATAATTATCTAACAGCTATCACTCAAGCTCTTTGTAAAATAGAAGAGTCAATTGTAGTAATAGAAGAAGAAATACCTTCTGATCCATATATACTAGGATGTATCACTGTTCCAGGTATCACTGATGATCCTACAGAAAGTACTGACACACAAGCTGTATTGCAAGCTGTAATTAATAAACTTTGTCAAGTATCAGAACAGTTAACTAGTTTTATAGAATATGTAGCTAACACTTATGTTGCAATTTCAGATATTAATTCTTATATTGAAAGCTATATACAAAGTGATCCTAATTCATCTTTAATTAGTAATCGAATGGTTCCTTATGCAGTGACAGCTTACTTTGGAACATTAAGTAACTTTGATGGAGGTGGAGCAGGTTTAGGTGATTGGGCAAATATATATTTATGTAATGGTAATAATGCTACGCCTGATTTAAGAGGAAGAGTGATAGTTGGAGTTACAAACATGTTAGGAAATGCTGGATATGATGATGCTGTTAATCCTAATATAACAGGTAACCCTAATTGGTTAGAAGGTACTGCACTTGGAGCAAATAATGTTACATTAACAACAGCACAGATTCCTGATCATGATCATGGGGCCAGTGCGGTTTCAGCATTAATTCCAAGCACTCATACTCACAAGATGTTTGCACCTGGTGAGAATAATGATAATGAACCTAACGTGTATAGTATGACAGTATACAATAATCAAAGTGGTGCTGCTGCAGCTGCAATGAAAACTTCACTAACTCAAATAACTCCAACAATTGGTGAAGTAAGTGGACCTATTGATAGCAATCATCAACCTGTAGTACAAAGGGTTGATACTGTAGTAGCTATAAATCCTACAGGTGGAGGAGACTCTCATCAAAACTATCAGCCTGGAAGAGCAGGATATTATATAATTTACATACCTTAAAATAAAAACAAAATGGCATACTTACCTGTAAACCCTTGCTGCACTGGTGTAGTTTTAAATAGTCCTTGCGGATGTACATCAACTTGTAACTCTTCTACAAATTCATGTGGAACAAATGGACCTTTGTCAAGCACAGTTGTGTATGATGGGCCAACAACCCCTTGTTCAAATGTAGAAGCTTGTGATACATTGAATGTTGCACTATCAAAAATAGATGCTCTTCTTTGTGATTTACAAACTCAACAAGCTCAAAACACTCAAGATATTGCTGCAATGAAAGAACAAATAATTGATATAAATAATCAAATAACTAATATTAACAATAATTGCTGTCCATAATTATGACTGTATTATTAACACTAACTACTGCAGGTACTGATACCAGTAACTTTGAACTATATTCAGATGTTGATGGTTTTCAAAATGCTTTTGAAATAAACGTAAGTAAAGTTTCATTATTGAATGGTTACACCACCTCTTTAGTTCCAGATTATACTAATGTAGTAAGAGTTCAATCTACTAATAAATGTGTTAATTTTATAGATATTTCATTAAAGTCTCTACCAGAACCAACAACCACTACCACAATACCTTAAGATATGTTAATACAAATAACCATAACAATTCCTCCCACTGGCTTAGCTGGACCATTTGATTTATTTTCAGATGCAGATGGATATGCTTCTCCTTTTAGAACACAAGTTCCTACTGATGATATGTTACTTGGTTATATTGTAGAGCTTCCTTTAGGTGCAACTATTATTAGAGTTTGTTCTGTAGGTGACTGTACTAATTGTATAGACTTACCAACTAATTGCCCAACCACAACTACTACCAGTACTTCAAAAACAACCACTACAACAAGTAGTACCACATTACCTATAGAAACTACTACCACTAGTACTACTCTTCCTCCATTTGATCTTAATTGGAGTTTAGTTACAAACACTCCTACTGAAATAGATAGAGTAAATTTAATAATAACAGCGGATGCTTCAACTGTTGTAGATGTATCAATTAGTCCAGGTAACACTTCTCAATCAGGTGTTTTAACATTAACTGACGGTCAGGTTATAAATGCAACAATAACTAATGTTAGAAGTGGTATTTTTAAATATGTAAATGGAATACTTAAAAACGGATTATTATATCAACCAGATGATGTAGAGCCATTAGGTGTTAATCAATTAATAACTCAAATGGTTCCAGCTTATACAATGAATACAGGAGATGGTGATGTAGGATTTACTTTTTCAGGAGATGTTGAACCAACAACAACAACTACTACTACAAGTCCTGAATTTACTTGTATAGATGCAGGTCTTTCAATAAGCAATGGGCTTGAAGGTCAACCTGTAGTAGGTTCAGTAATTTTAGGAAATATACAGGAATTTGATCCTCCAAATTATTTAGTTGGAACAAATAGTTATGTAGCAACTATATTAATTCCACTTGGATATAGCAATTCTGGACAACTTTTAGATTGCTCTGATCTTGCAACTGGTACTATAGCACCAACTACAACCACCACTACAACTCTACCTGACTTTACATGTACAATTGCAAATCTTGTAGTTGATAATGGTATAGTTGGAGATGTAGTAACAGGTAGTGTAGCTCTAGGTGCTGTAATAGGTTTTAGTCCTCTAGTTTATTCAGCAGGTGTTAACATTTATGAAGCAACTATTATAATACCTTCAGGATATAATAATGCAGGTACTAATATAACTTGTTTTGGTTCTGCTGAAGGTTTAACAACAACAACAACTACAACCGCTGCACCAACTACAACAACAACAACAACAGTTGCTCCAACAACAACTACTACAACAGCAGTTCCAACGACAACCACTACAACAACAGCAGGGCCTACAACTACAACTACAACAGCAGCACCAACCACTACAACTACTACTGTAGCACCAACTACAACTACCACAACCACTGCAGTTCCCACAACTACTACAACAACAGTAGCTCCTACAACAACTACAACTACAACAGCAATACCAACTACAACTACTACTACTACACTTCCTTTATTTACTTGTGCAGATACAGTTATTACAATTAGTAATGGTATAACTGGTCAGCCAGTAATAAATAATATTACACTAACTGTAGGAGCACTTAATGGAGTTAGTCCTTCATTATTTCTATCTGGTACTAATATTTATAATGTAGATGTAAAAGTTACGGTTCCAGGATATTCTAATTCTGGTAGTGTGATTACATGTCAAGTTAGTGGAACAGCTGTTGATCCAACAACCACCACTACCACCACACTACCTGACTTTACTTGTGCAATTGCAAATCCAGTAATTCCTAATGGTATAACAGGTGATCCTATAGTTGTTAATTTAGATGAAGGAACAGAAGCTAATGTTTTACCTTCTGTTTATCAATCTGGTATTCAAAATTACACTGTAATTATAAACGTACCATCAGGATACTCAAACTCTGGTCAACAAATCTCATGTACTGTTAGTGGAAGAGGTATTGATCCAACAACCACTAGTACAACTACTGCACCTACAATAAGTGGTCAGCTTTCTAGTCAGAGCTCTGGTGGAAGTCTAGCATCTTGTGGTTTAACTTTAGATACTAATATACTTATTCAAAATGCTTCTATTGGACTACTTACTGTTGGAGACATAATACTTAATACAAATGGAACTCCGTATACTGGAACAGGTAGTGCTTATCAGCGTATTACTTCTATTAATCTTGTTAACGGTTATGGTGCTGTGATAAAATCTGATGGCACTGGAATAATAACCGCAATATATCAATGCCCATAAAATATGACAGGATTAATACAAATAGCACAACTAGGGACAGACACTGGAAATTTTGATTTATATTCTGATATAAATGATTTTACAGAAGCTTTTGCACAAAGAGTGACTAGAGCACAACTATCTGCAGGCTTTGCCTCTGATAACATACCTGATGGTACAAAGTTTGTTAAAGTTAAATCAAGAGGGTCATGTACAACCACATTAGATATAGGAATAGAAATATAATAGTATAAAAGTCTTGTTTTGTTGGTTTTACAAGACTTCTCCTGGGGTGTAAAAGCCCTAGGAGTTTTTTATTTATAATTAAATTAATTATAAAGAATAACCACACTTAGTAAATTTATTTGTAATATCCAAAATAAATTTCATATCTTTACAACATTTAACTAAATACACAGAAAATGTCTCACGATCCACAATTGCTCAACCAACTGCAAGAAATGCTATGTTGGAAAAAAAGTAAAAAGTTTTATGCAGAAAAGTTACAGATACCTGAAGATGAAGTAGATGAATTAATTAAAGAAATTAGAAGAAGAGGTAAAGAAGAAGGTGGTCAGTTTTTAAGTAAAGCTAAACTCCCTTCTGAAGATTTTCAAATTATTAAAAAAGTAAGTACTGAAAAAGGTACAATAGAGAGTACACTCACTTTAGATTTTGAACCTAAAGATGATATAGAGCTAGCAAAGCTACACAAGATAGATTTAGATAAATATGTTATAACTAACTATTGGTCTAAAGTTTTACCAAGTGGTAAATTTACGTCTTCAATATTCTCAAGAAAGAAAGAAGCAAAAGATTACACTATTGAAGATTTTAGTAAGTTCTTACAAACTTATAAGTCTAACTACATTCCAATTCCTTCACCAGAAAGAAATGAAAGTAAAGATATTGTAGATATTGAACTTTCTCTTTCTGATTATCATTTAGCTAAGCGTTATGTTGATGGTGATAATGATCCTTCTACAAGAGCAAGGAGATTTTTTAACGTTGCTAAATCTTTAATAGATAAAGTTAGATCAGTATATGATATAAATAAAGTGGTATTTCCAATATCAAATGATTTTTTTCATACAGACAATTATCAAAACTCAACAACAAACGGTACACCTCAAGATACTATACTAGATTATGCTTCTGAATATGAACTAGGGTTTGCTATATTAGCAGATACTATTAAAATGTTAAAGGTTAATTCAATAACTGTAGAAGTTATATTAGTGCAAGGTAACCATGATAGAACTAAATCTTTTTATTTAGCACATGCGTTAGATATATTCTTCTCTAATGATAATGATATACAATTTATCAGA
>Ga0233415_10000249_pt1 | contig 26448 bp, 48 predicted proteins | sample Na_anoxic_12_MG_FD_188631 | JGI IMG/M metagenome (GOLD analysis project Ga0233415, IMG submission 188631) | Seawater microbial communities from Saanich Inlet, British Columbia, Canada - Na_anoxic_12_MG | ecosystem: Environmental > Aquatic > Marine > Inlet | place: Canada: British Columbia...
ATGCAATTAATATTGATGCATGGGATATTATTTGTGAAAAAAGAATTAAGAAACATAAAGATAATAAAACAATTTGTCGAGTTTATGTAAAAAATAAATCTCAATTAGAAAAAAAAGAGCAGGAGATAGATTAATAGGAGAGAAGTTCGCATAATAAAGCTTATATAAACTTTAAACAAATAAAAATGAAAAAAGTATTATCATCTGAAGCAAGTCATAGAATGAGAGAAACAGGAAATCATTTAGAAGCAATTGTAGAACCAATAAAAATATTACCAGAAGGAGAAGCAGAATTTTGTGATTATCTTCATTCTTGTGTTTGTAGAGGAAATAAATTATGTTTAAAAGGATATTCAGAACATTGTCAGGTTAAAAGATTTTATGATAAATATGGTGGTGATTACACCTCTTTACACCAACTAAAAGTATTATTAAATTCACATAATTCATCTTTAAGCATTTGATTTTCTGTTTCTAAATCCTTAAATCTCTCATTTAAGTTTTGAATTTCTTTAAGCATTAACATTGAAACAGCACGATTATCTATTGCTTCTGGTTTTCCATTTTCTAAAACAACAAGGTCTGGTGATACTTCATTAACTTCTTCTGCTATTAAACCTATATGAAATTTTCTGTCTTTAAAATATTCTCCTTCATATCCTGTATCTTCTCTATATTTTATTTCATCTGCGTCCTGCTTACTTGCATTTTCCTGAAAGTCTACTAATCTAAGGTCATATAAAACAGAACTATCTAATAATGTATCTCTAATATTTTCCTTATATCTTTCTGATGAAGTAACTCTTCTTAATTGATAAGATGGTCCTGGTCCTAATATAACCCAATCTGCGTCAGCTGTTCCTCCTGCAACTGTTGTTGGTTGAGCATTAAGATTTCCTGCTGATGAAAGAATGGTACTTGCTGAAATAACAGGAGCATAAATAGTATGAGAAGTAGTTAATCTATTTATACTTTGGTCTATAAAAATACTATCAACTGAAGCTCCTGCATTAAAAGTAAGCAATCTAAAATCAGAAGTATTATCAGCCCCTACTCTTTCCCATCTAAATTGTCCTATTTGTTCATCTACAGGAGTTCCAGATGTGCTTTTAATTTTCACTTGGACAGCTGACGCAAAGCCATCAGCTATTACTCCAGATGTTTCATGGGTTATTCTCATTCCTTTTGCTTTAACAGTTTCAGCACCTAAATATCGAATAGTACTCCAATCAGTGCCACTGCCTGTAGCCATTAAAACTCCTGTGTCTACTGCTCCTGTTGTTGTAAATTTCCCACTTCCATTAATATTATAATTCTCAAAATTTATGTCAGCATTTTTATGATAACTAAGAGGGTCTACTTCAACAGAAGATATTGATCCTTCTCTATCACTTAATTGAACAAAATCAATATAATGAATATCTGAAGTCTTTCCTTTATCTTCATCATAAACTCTAACCCAAACCTCTCCTTCATTTGCACCTGTTCCAATATGTAAATTAGCCTCAGGAATAGGAATATATGGATAATCCCAGGAATCTGCTTCAATATAATAATCGTGATTACACCAACAACCATTTACAAAATCCCACAAATCCACTGAAATTAAATTATTAGAAATATCTTTAGAAGTCTTAAATCTCATTTTAAATTGTTTGAAATCTTCTACTCCAGTAAAATTAATTCTAATATCTAATCCAGGTTTTGCATTTGTTTCTGAAACATTTAAACTAATTCCATCAAATTTTTGAATAGAAGTAATATCTCCATCATCTATTGTTCCAATTACTACATCAACAGAAGTTGCATTATAATAAGTTATTTTGTTTATATCCATTACTGTATTATTAAAATGAATACAATTTCCAGAACCATCTAAATAATAACCCTCATTACATTCTGTTGTAGTATTTGTATCCTTTTCTGTTGAAAAACCAAAATTATTTATAAAAGTAGTAAGCCAACTTTCTCGTATATTTAAAAATCCATTTAAATTAATTCCAATTTGATCATCACCAATTCCAACATCAAGTGCAAAAACTAAAGGAATACAAATTAGAAAACTTACAATTAACATTAAAGTTATTTGTTTTCTCATTATATTTTAATACAATAGATTTTTTTAAATCTATTTAAACTAATCCTTTAACTTGTATTGTTGCGTTAAGTGGACTTGAAAGAACCAAAAAAAATTAATCTTCTTTTTGGACTTCAAACTCCTTTTCTTGAACATCTAATCTATCTTTAAAGTCTTGTTTAGCTTTATCCTGCAATGTATCTAAAAACGACAGAAACATAGCCATATCATTCAAACTCACATTAATCTTATCTAAATCATAACCATATTCAAATTTGGTTTCTCCATCTACTTCTATGAGATTGATGTATGCAGTGCCGAGTAGTTTATTTTTATTAGCCATTTTTATATTTAATTAAATTTCCAATGTAATTATTACATTCTTCCCAACAACTCCAAGTATCGTTTGTTAAAAATCCGTCCACACCCTTAGATGCAATTGAACATCCATCATGACAAGCATAAATAGATAATTCCAATGCCTCATTAAATCCATTAAAATACATTTGAGATGTCCAAATACCAAAAATAATTCCCAATATAAAAATAAGAAATATAATAATATTTTTTCTATTAAAAATAGATTTTAACTTCAAGTTAATAATCAATGGTTAACGTCTTGTTATCTTAGCACCTTTCTGACAACTATTGACTTTAAAACCTGATTTAATCTTTGTTATTCTTGTTTTAAATCCTTGTTGTTTTCTTCTCTTTGCTATTCCTTCAGCCAAATCTTTTGTATTTGTTTCGTCTGTTCTACAGATTTTATGGAATTTTTGTTTAGCCATTTTAATACCCCCTTTCTAAGTTTTTATCATTTAAATAATTTTTGGTTATCTCCTTTTTAAATTTCTTACGGGCTTTTGTCATTTCTTTACAACACTTACATCTTTTTTTCATTTTTAATCTCTCCATATAATTGTAAATTAAGTCCTTTAGATATTTCATAAAAAGGAAATTCAATCCCTTTCAAATTTAATTTATTAAAATCAATTTCCCATGTTCCTTCGCTTGTATGTTTCAAGAGAGTAATCATTTTTTTAACTCCTTTCTCGGTTTATTCCAATAAGGACTTTTGCATTTTGGACAGCTTACAGGATAATCCTTTTTACGAGGTTGCCATTCGTGAGAACACCTTTCACATTTATATCCTTTAACTTTTAATTTAATTTCTGCCATATTTAAAATCCTCAATTAAGTCCTCTACTCCATATCCAATAGAACTATTCATTTCTCTCATCAGCTTTGTATAATTACAAGTAGTTGAATGTATTCCTTCCTCAGCTAAACCAAAAGCATCACAATCACAAAGATTATCTTCAAACTGAGAAATAATCTTTTTCTCTCTTATTATAAATATTTTGTAGAGGGCTTTTAATTCAACAATGGCTCTCCCAGTAAGTTTTTTATGCAACCATTTATCAAACCATTTCTCTAATTCTTTTTTGAGATTAAAAGACTTACTTTCTTTTAATGTTTTATTTACCATATTTTATTTAATGAAATACCATTTATAAACCTTTCCTTATATAAGGTGTTACTACAAAGTAGATATTTCTATATTTTTTTCTATGTCTTCCTCATATTCTTTCAAACGATACTTCAAAAAATAAAAAGGGATTAAAAAAATCCCAAAAAAAGAAAAAAAAGTGTTTAAACTCCTGGCGTTCTTCTACCAAAACTTTTAAGGACTATTCCTAAAACAATTGCTGCAGCCATTACAACTACAATAACTGCTATCCATTCTGCAAATCCACCTATTCCAGAAACACTTTCATTAATAGCACCACTTGCAGCAGAATCTGCACTCCAAGTATATGTATAATTAACTTTTACACTATCATCATCAAACGAATATGATGATGTATTTGTAATTACACCAGCAGAACTTACTGTAGCATTTGCAACAGCATAAGTTTTTGTATCATTCCATAATCCAGTTAATGTTGGATTTCCCCAACTTCTTGCACTTATGGTATCTAAAACATTATGGTCTGTTGTATGATTAATAAGAGTTGCTTCTTTTAAAACAGTAACAACTGTTCCTTTATTATAAGTATTGCTTTCTACTTCTGCTAGAACATAAAGGCCAATACCTAAGATTATTCCTATTAACACAATAGTTAATACTGCAGGATAAATATCATCTAGACCTAATCCTCGTTTATCATCCATTCTCATTTTTAGAGAATGGAATTAAACCCCTGGTGTCCCTCTACCAAAACTTGATAATACTATTCCAAGAACAATTGCAGCAGCAATTACAACAACTATTACAGCTATCCATTCTGCGAAATCACCTAATCCTGTAATAGTATCATTTATAGCATCACTTGCTTCAGTATCTGTGATTTGATCATCAACTTCTGCTAGAACATAAAGACCAATACCTAAAATAATACCAATAAGAACTAGAGTTAATACAGCAGGATAAATATCTCCTAGTGTTAATCCTTTCTTGTCTTTCATTAAAGATTTTAATTCCATATTAGAACCTCCTTTCAATAATATTAAAAGTTCTAATAAAATTAAATTGTTTTTAATTTATAAATCCAAATAACCAAAGGTAACCAATACAAACCTAAATTATATTTTATTTACCCCGCCAATTTTTTGTATATTTCTCCTTAAAATTTCTGTTGCTTCAGGATACCCACCATTCCCTGCTCCTCTTTCTTTCTCTCTTTCTATAATTTTATCTAGAATTTCTTCTACAAAACTTTTCTTTACTCTTATTGTAATAGAATCTCTATTTGCCATTACCATCCAACCTCATATCCTTTCTTTTCTCTAAGTAAATCAACTGCCATAACAGTTTGTTTAATCATTATGTAAGCAAAAACTGTAAAGAAGATTAAACCAAAAGCAAACATTATTATTTTTATAGTTGTATTAACTCCTTCTGTTAAGTTGCTGTCAAATCCCACAACCATAGCTACTACTAAACTACCTAATATAAATACAAAACTAGCTAATAAAAAGAATATTTTAGGCCCTGGTTCTTGCATCTGCATGGATAGAAATAGAAAAAACCATCCTATTCCAAATATGATTATGAATATTCCAGTGAGGATAAAAGATGTTCCTTCAGGTGTTTCATCACCTGTAATTGTAATTTCAAAATCTATTCCTCCTGTAACCCTTTCAGATGGATTTCCACAATCATAATAATAAGTATAAGTTCCAATAACTGAAATGTTTGTTCCTCCAAGTAAATAATTATAATAAGTTCCATCTTTATTCATACTAATACTTTGTTTAAATATATCTGTTCCATTAGGATATTTTACAGAAGTTATATTACAATATGTGCAGTTATTGCAGGTTTGAATTAAATCAACATCACTATTTTTTTGATATGTTCCAAGCAAAGCACTAGCTGTTTGTATTAAAAGTAAAGCTACAATAAATCCTAAGATAATGGTTACTTTGTGTTGCTTCATATTATTTATAATTTTCATTTTGTTTTAAATCTATTTAAGCATTTTCTATATGCATCCAAATAGCTCCAATTGCTGTAAGGATAATAAATATACTCATAAATCCTGTTGATACAAAATCCATTACTCTTGCAAACACAGCCAAAATCATCACCATAAATGAAGCTGCAGCAAAAGCTTTACTTGCAGTATTGCTTGGATTAAAATTCATTTTAATCAAGATAATAAAATAAGTTGCTATAAGTATTCCTGGAAAGAACCAATTATCCACAGCATTATTTAGATAAGTAAATATATCTACTGTGTTGTTTATGTTTTGTGGTAAAGCATAACTCATTTTACATCTTCCCTCCTTTTAAAAATGCTGAAATTATTACAAAGACAATCAATATATATAATCCAGCAGTTATTATAAATCCAAAAACATTTGTTATTGCTTCACTTACTCCAATTTCTTCTAAGATTGATGTAAGCATATTACTAAATGTTGCTGGAGCTTTTATCACTTCTGTTAATATTTCTTTTGCTGCTTGTAATGTTCCTAATAACATTTCTAATAAATTTCCATCTAAATTTTGTCCTATTTCTTCCCATTTACTTGCTGTTTCAGTTAATTCTGTTTCTCCAATAGAATCTTGATTAAAAGAAGTAGTCATATTTGTATTACTATAAGTATCACCCATTTCCTGAACAAAGATTGAAGCTAAAGCAATAACTCCTGTAAACACAATTATAATCATAATTATATCTCTTAAAACTAAACTTCCTCGTTTGTTCATTGTTTTCCCACCTCTATTAATAAAATTGCAGCAATTCCAATTAATGCAACTATTGCTGTAATTGTTATTTGTATTAATTGTAATAAGGATAGCATAACAACTCCAACAACACCAAAGATTATTCCTAGACTTGGTCTATAAACTCCAAGCATTAAAATTCCTATTAATAAAAACATACTCCATAAAACCCCATCTAATCCAATTACTCCAACAATATCTCTTATCTTATGAAATGCTTTTCTTTCAACCATTCTTTCATTTGTTCTCGTAATAAATCCAGTTGCAATATAAGTTCCATTATTTGAAGTTGATAAATCACAAGTTAATATTGCTGTTGCTATTGAACTAGTATCATTACAAGTAAAGGTTATATCTGATTCTCCAAATGCTTTTCTAATAACATATAATCTTCCTCGTGTAAAGTTTCCAGAAGTATCAGTATAAGTATAAGTTACTATTTCTGTGGACTTGCTATAAACAAGAGAAGAAGTTAAACTTACTAAATCCTCAAAGTCTGGTAATACTTCATCAATCTCTGCTGAAATTGTAATTGTAACTGTGCAAGGAGTTGAAGGACAGGATATAATAGAACCAGTTGTTGTATGTAATAAAGTTCCAGCACTATAAATTTTAAATCTATAAACACTATCTTCTGTATAAATATGATTAACTGTTTCTCCATCATCATTTGTTGTTGCTATTTCTACTGTTTCCCAGCTTCCTGCATGATATATCTGCATATAAACTTCTACATCTGCTAATGGCTGGTAGTTTTCATCTTGAACTACAACTAAGAAAGAAGTTGAATTTGTTGTGGACAATAAATATAATCCTATTTCTGTTGTAGTATTTGTAAATGAAACTCCTTCAAAATTATAATATCTTTGAGCATATCCTGTTGATTCATAAGCTAAAACAGAATCTAATATATAAGTTCCATCTGAAGGACTGATACAGAAATCAAATGTTCCTGTTGCTTCAGAAGAATTTGAATATGAAAAACTATTTGAAATAGTAGAACCTGCTTGTCTATAATTAAAAGTTAAATCAATTGTTCCATTAATAGGATTAAAAGTTTGTTCATCATAAAATGTAAAATTAACAAATGGAATATTATGGGGTTGTCCACATAAACTCATATTAATTATATTTACTGTTTGATTATAAGAAGTTGAATTAATATAGGTTGTTCCTGTTACATCTGTTAAACCTATTGTCCAATAGAAAGTTATATTTGTTGCTGTTGCTACATTTGGTGCAGAAGCACTTGAAGTAAATAAAACAATATCTCCATCTCCTATTTTTGTTCCAGGATATTCTGTTTTATTATAAGTTAAGATTCCTGAGATTATATCCCATTCAGAAGAGGTATGTGTTATATTAATAATAAAATCATTTGTTACTCCTTCTACTGTTGATGAAGTATAGGTTTGGGAATTTTCTATCATTCCATAAGTTAGAGTATAATTATCTTCAGCAAACTTACATGTTGTTGTTGGTATGCTATCATTATAACACACAATAACATTCCAAGTTAAAACTCCTGCAGGCAGATTTGAAATACTAAAATTTGTTGTGTTTAATAAACTTCCTGTGATTAAATTAGTTGTTTTGTTTACAACTACTCCCTCTTCATCCCATACAAAAATTGTTGCATTTCTTAATTCATTATTTGAAGGAGGAATAGCACTTGCAGAAAAGTTTTGTATTGTATCTATACTTAATAAATTATCTAATGGAGAGTTTAAAAATATAAATGTTGTAGTATAAGTTACTCCAGTTCCTGAATTATATAAGGTATCTATTTCACTTGAACTTAAACTCCTATTCCATATCCCAAACTCATCCAGATTTCCTCTATGATAATAATCTGGATTTGATCCACCACCTAGTTTTAATAAACAATCTGCACAAGCACTTTTTCCTGTTGAAGGAACTGTGCTTGATAAAGTTTGGTTAATATATAAAACATTATGAGTTGCATTTTGAACAATAGTTATCAAATGCCATTCTCCATCTCTAAGTCCAGAATTTGCAGTAGTTATAAGAGTAGTTTCTCCACCACCCGAATAAAAGGCATGTTCATTATTTCCATTTTCATAAAGATAAATATCACTATTACTTATATCTTCATTATCATCATAACCAAATAATATTCCTTGTTGTGAAACTACAACACTTGAATTCATCCAAAAAGAGATTGTATAATTTGCAAGAGTTATATCTTCTAAAGCAATAATTCTTCCTATAGAATCTATATGTGCTTCTGTTCCATTAAAAAATAATGAATTTCCTAATTTCCCACCAACCCAAACATCAGTTATTGACATATTTCTTAAAGTTCCATTAAATTCTCCAGTAACAACATCTTCTAATGTTGAACCAGAAGAAGCATCAAAATCATAATATGCAATTAAATCTGTGTTTAAACTATCTTGCCATCTTGCCCATTCATCAATCCAAAATCCATTAGATTTAATTTGCCAATCTACTTTTTGAAAGGGTTTTAATTCTCCTTTTAAAATAATATCATAAGTTCCTTGTTCAATTTCTGTTCCTAATTTATATTTTTTTCCATCAACATAAATTTGGTAATTCTTGATATTAACTTTTATTCCAGTATTTAAATCAATAAATCTAATTTCATCAATTAAAGATCCTTTTTGATATAAAGTTGCTTCTTTTTCTGCACTACATTTTTTTCCACATTCTTCTGTATTAGTTTTCAATTCTAATTCTATTAAATTTAGTAATCCAAACCAATCTTTTATTGTAACTTTTCCATAATCTCCTATCTTATCATCAAAAGATTTTTTGTTATCAAAGTGTGCTGCAGAAACTATTGAAATTGTGACTAGTAGTAAGCACAACACTATTAAAGTTGCTGAGAATCGCTTTAAATGATTTTTATGTATTAATTTTTCCATTTTTTTCACCATTTTTACATCATTGGAACTTCCCCCCCTTTAGGTTTAGCAAAAGTTATAATTAATGCAATCAATCCAACAATCAATCCAACATAAGGAAGTTTACTCATTATAAAGAAAATAGCACCCTGAGTATTTGCCATAGTTTCAAAGGTAGTTACTTCATATAATTCTTCATAAGCATTGCTCATGGCAATTCCTATTATAATTGTTACAACTAAAAGAATAATAAATACTGGAACATAAATTGGTTCTGTTCTCATGTGCCAAGAAGTTACAAACAATCCTAATAATAATCCACCAAACACAACATACCATAATGCAGAGAAGGTTCTATTGGCAGTATTAATTGTTGCTTCAATAGATTCATTTACTTCTGCTCTGTCTGAACCTAATTTATCTTTAATCTCAGTTCCCATTTCATTAGAAATATATCCTGCTATTAATAAGAAAAAAGCAAATGCTGCAATTGATACTATTAAATATAATAGTCCTGTGAAATCTGCTCGTTTATTTTTTTTTAATATGCTTCTCATATTCTTCTCCTATAATATCTTATTATTTCTCTTTGAAGTTCAGTTAGAGTTTTTCCTGTTTGTCTTGCTATTTTTTTTAATCTTCTTAAATCAGATACTCTAATTCTTGTTGTTACAGTTGGTGGTCTTTTTCTCATTTCTTTTTCCTCCTTTTCTTTTTCTTAAAAAAATCAATATCTAAGGTTCTTCTAAATAATGGGCTTTTTCTTCTTTTCTTAATTTTTCTTTTTGAAATAATTGGACGCATGACTAAACCTGATGGCTCAAACCGAGCAGGTCTTGGTGCATAAATCTTTTGTCCCAAAGCAACTAAACTTGGTTTTCTAAAAATTCTTTTTATTCCTTTTCTTCTTACTATTCTTCTTGGTATTTTTGGTAATTGTAATTTTGGGAATAGAAAGATTGGTGGAGGTGGAGGAACTTTAGGTTTCATTGGTGGGAATCTTAGTGGAGAAATAATGGGTTTTGTTGTTGGTTTCACAATTGGTTTAGTTATTGGTTTTAATACTGGTTTTGTAATAACTTTTAGTGCTGGTTTTGTAATTGTTTTTATAGAAGGTTTAGTAATAACTTTTGTAGTGGGTTTAGTAACTATTTTTGTAGTAGGTTTTGTTGTTGGTTTAGTTATAGGTTTTAAAATTGGTTTAGTTATTTCCTTAATTCCTATTTTATACATTGGAATAGTTATTGCTGCTGTTATAGGAATTACTTTAGAAATAACTTTAGCTTCTGTAATTGCTTTTGTTACTTGAGTTGGAAATTCCATTGTAGGAACTGTTTTAGGTAATGCTGTAATAGCAACCCCTTTTACTTCTCCTAATTTTTGTAATGTTTTTGAAATAACTGGTCTTGTAATTGGTTTTATAATTCCTTTTGTAGTAACAAACATTTTAGTAAATTCAGTATCTTTCAAAGGATCTTTAATATAAGTATATCCTTTTAAATAAGGAATTTTTCCAGTAGCTCTTGGAAAAGGTTTTGTAACTGGTTTAATAGCAACTTCCCCTAAAAACCATTCTCCTTTCATTTCTTTTGGAAGTTTTTTAGTTACAATTCCAAAAGTAGTTTTAAATGGGACTTCTTTTACTTCTCTTGTTCTTGTTATTAATTCTGCTCTTGTAATTCTTCTTCCATAAGGAATCCTTTCAAATTCAACTCCTTTTCTAAAAATATCTCCTTTAACTTTCCAAGTTCTTTTTACTTCTAAATATCCTTTTCCATATAAATCTTCTCCAAATCTTTTTCCTAAAATCTGTGGAATAAATTTTTCGGGAACAGGTCTTCCTACTTTCATTTCTGCTAATTTTTTAAAAGCATATTTTTGGGTTTTAGTTAAAGCTTTGTAAGAAGTAATTTCTAAAGGTCTTTCTCCTCCTCTTAATTCTGCTAGGAATCTATTTACTGGTTTTCCTTTAACTCCTACTCTCCAAGCCCTTAATCTTCCTTTACCAAGTATCTCTCCTTTAGCAGTTAATTTTATTGGTTCTGCTGTTTCTATTATTCTTATTGTTGGTTTAGTAATTGCAATCACTTTTGGTTTTTTTCCTAATGTTTTTCTAAAAAGCGTTGTTACTTCTGCTTTTCTTACTGGTTCATATTGAGTTATTTTAAATTTAGCAAAAGAAACTCTTCCTTCCTTATAAGGTTTAACAGTTTCTTTATATCTTATTATTGGTTCTTTAGCTGGTCTAATTTTTATAATTGGTTTTGTTAATCTTGTTTTTAATCCCCAAACACCTAATGCAATCTCTGCTGCTGGGAGAGCATAAACTATTTCTGCTGGAGGAATTGTTGGTTTTACAAATAAAGTTGTTTTAAAAGGAAGGATTATTCTTTTTGTTTGTGTAGCAAGAAATTTCTTAGTTGTAGGAAATCCTTTTTCAATTGCCCATTCTTTCATTACTTTTAATTCTCTCCTACCTCCTGGATAAACATAACCTTCTATTCCTTTTCCAATTAATAATGATTCCCTTACCAAAGGAATAAAGTAAGGACCAATTCCAACAACAGCTTTTGCTTTTATTGCTTTTACTTTTTTTGGAAGAAACATTTCAGGAGATTTAATTCCAAAAGGCATTTTTTCTACTGCTTTAAAAATTGCAGGAGAAATTTCAACTAATTTTCTATGAGTTGTTGTAATCCATCCACTTTCTTTTGCTCTTTCTTTAAAGGTTAGTTCTTTATATTCTGGTGGTATAAAATAAACTTCCTTTTCTCCTAATCTAGTTCTAATATTTTTTGCTAATTGCAACATTTGTAATTCCTTTTCTGTATATGGTGGTTTTCCTTGTCTAATTCTTATCTCTCTTTCTAACTCTGCTTTTTTTATTATTTCTTTTTCTTTAATTTCAATGTTTTTTATTTTTTGTAATGCTTGTAATTCCTTTTCTGTATATGGTGGTTTTCCTTGTCTAATTCTTATCTCTCTTTCTAACTCTGCTTTTTTTATTATTTCTATGATTTTAGAAGGATCAGTAATATCAGGAGGTTCAGTAATAGGAACTAAAACTTTTTCAGGTTCTACATATGGTTTTGGTTCTTGAATAGCAAACATTTTAGGTTCTAATCTAGTTGCTTTAATTTCTGCTGTTTTATAAGTAGAAACAAATTCCCCTCCAATCTTATAAACTACCCTTCCTTTAGGATATAATTCATATTTCTCAGCATAAACACCTCCACTTGCTGCCCTACCCATAGCTTCATAATAAATATTTTGTTCAGCTTTATTCATCCAACTTGGTGCTCCTTCTGAATATCTACCACTTTTTAAATCTCTATTAATTTGATTAATAACTCTTTGTTGTCTTGCTACTTTTGCTTCATATTCTTTCTTTGCTTGTTCATATTCTTTTTGCTTTTTTGTTATATCAGCTAAAGATTTTTGTCGTTCTAATTCAATCCTTTCTCTTTCTTCTCTTGCTACTCTTCTTCGCATAAGCTCAGCTTGAGTTGGTTTCACTCCAACTTGCTGAACTAATCTTCCAGCTCTTACTTCTTCTGCTCTTTGAATTGCAACAGCTCCTAATTTTACCATTTACTTCTTCCTCCTTTTCTTTTTTCTTTTCTTAGGTATTTTTAGTTTTTCAACTTTAGGTTTAGCAAAGTAAGAAGGTTGAGTAGATAAGAAACCACCAATTCCAGAACCAGCAGGTCTTGGAGCATATCTTGCTTTTATTCTTCTTTCTTTAGCTTGAGCTTCCATAGTTGCTTTAACTCTTGCAAGTCTTATTCTTTGTTCTTCTTTTGTTTTAAAGTAAGCAGATCTTGCTTTTGTTCTTGATTGTTCATAAGCTTCTCTTCTTTGTTTCAAATCAGATTTAATCCTAGCTTTAGTTTTTTTAATTTGTTTCTTTAAGAATCCCATTTTATTTTAGCTTTTTGATTTTAATTTTCTTTTTGAATAATCCCATTTACCTTTTGGACCTTTTTACAAGTTGAGGTGCTACTCTTGTTTTTTTCCTTCGTCCAGGAATCTTCATAAGATATCCTTTCTTTCTATATTTTTTTACCATATATTCCAATTCCTCCTTTCAAGAAATTAATTATCATATCATATTAAAATATTATATAATATATAAATCTATTTATCGGTATACGAATGTTTTAACCAAAGGTAACCCACTAATAGATTTATAAATATTAAATTATTTGATTACTTATGGCCAATCCTTTTTCAGAATATGCAGGACAATTAGGTAACCAGTTTGGTGGAATGTTTAGTTCTGCTGGTGGAATGATTGCTAAAATTCTTGGAGCAACTATTTTTTGTGGATTAGTTATTGGATTAATAATATGGAGAAAAAGAAAAAAGGCAATGAACATTCCAGTAACTATTTGGATCCCAAGAAGTGATGGAAAAATTACTGATGAGATACAAGCAAAAGGAGGATACTTTAGATTAAAACAAACTGAAGGTGGATATATAACTACTTTTAAATTAAAAAGAAAAGGGTTAGTTACTTTGGAACTTCCTCCACCACCTTCAAGATTCTTAGTTGGGTTAAGCAGAAAATTATATTTGATTCAAAAAGGACCTGATGATTTTGAACCAGTATTACCAGATAGTTTTAAGATGGTTAATACTGCTTCTGGGAAAAGAGTTGCTGTTGTAGATTTGAATTGTATTAATCAAGATGCAACAGCTTGGGTGGAAGATATTAGGGAAAATTCAAAGAAAAGATTTACTCTTCATGGTTTCTGGGAAAAATATAAGGATTTTATTCAAATAACAATATTTATATTTATTGTTATGTTATCTATGTTTATAAATTGGAAAGGATTAAAGGAAGTTGCAGAAGCACTAGCCCAAGTTGCAAGTAATCTTCGTGGTGGTGTGAGTGTTTCTTGATTATATTAAAATGGGAAAACTTAAACCAATAATAAAAAACATTCTTGGAAGAACTAATTAAAATGGAACAACCAAAAGCACCTTATCAAGAACCAGGACAACCACAATATTATCCTCCAATAAATTATACTTCTGAAGAAGAAATAAAAAACATTGTTGGACAGATAGATCCAACTCATATTTTAGATAATCTTAATCATGCTTTGAAAGGAGAATATTTTAATAAAGAACAAGGAGAATGGGAAAAGGTTGGTGATGAATTAGTAAATGTTGCTTGTCGTGGATGGGTTGTTTCTTACTTCACAACCCTAATGAATAATGCTTCAACAATGGGGATTATTTCTGAGCAGCAGTTTAGTTTTTTAATGGAAGGAATTATTGATGCTGTTACAAGAGAATTTAGATGTAACTTAGAGAAGTTTGGTTTTGTTCCTCCTGGTCTTGGATATGATAAAGAAAGATATGAAAATAAAGGTTCACCAAATACTTCAAGAATGAAATCAATTAGCGAGATGATATTCCAAAGAGCATTTATAATTTATTCAAGAAGCATTGCTGGTTCTGAGAATAAAAGGGTATTTAAAAGTTTGACTATGGCAGATAATGTTGGATATGGACAACCTCCAGAAAAAAGAGGTTGGATGAATAGATTAATGGGGAGGTGAGAATGGTAGATGAAGAAGACAAAAAAGAAGAACTTTTAGATTTAGATGAAGCAGAATATTCTAAGAAAAGTGAATATTCTAAACCATTAGTTATTCAAACACAAGTTATGAGATGTAATGAATTAAGAAGTAAAGAGATGATTGAAGGACATACAATAAGAACCTTTGATAAATCTGGGAATTATAAAATAATAGATGTTCCAGATACAAGACAACCATTTATTGGTGGAGTAATTGCATTAAGAACAAATTTAGCTCCTGAAATTATAAGAGAAGAAGAAGAAACTTCTAGAATAAATATTGAAAATATTGATAAGAAAATAAAAACATTATTTGAAAAATATAAACATAAAGAAGTAGTTTTAGAATACAAAGATAAAAAACCAAAATTAGTTTATAGTGGTAGTGAATATATCCCAAAGAAAGGAGCAGTTCTTGTTAAGAATATTAATAAGAGTGCTGGAAAACCTCCAAGTGAAAATAAGATAGAAGGATTATGGGATAATAAAATAAGTGCTTATTGGGATAAGATGGTTTTATTATATGATAAATTATTTGCTGAATTAAATATTTTAATAGATATAAATGATTATTTTAAACCTGTTTCAGGATGGTAAGGAAAAAAGGAACAACAGCAGATTTATTAAAACAACCAGAAGCAGATTTGGTTGTTAATTATATTATTGATAGAAAAAATAAAGGACTATATACTTTAATTTTTGTTGCAGGACTTCCTGGAACTGGAAAGACTTCTACTTGTTTTAGATTGGGAGAATTAATTTATTTAAAGTATGATGGTGAAAATAAAATGAAAGCAGCAAATATTATTGATAATTTTTTAAATTTAACAGAATTTGTTTTAAAAGCAGACCCAAATAAATTAAATATTGCAGTAATAGAAGAAGTTTCTGTATTATTTCCAAGTAGAAGGGCAATGTCTGGGGGAAATGTAGATTTAGGACATTTATTAGATACTTGTAGAAAAAAACAAGTAATTCTTTTAGCAAATACTCCAATTTGGACCGGAATTGATTCTCACATGAAAGCATTAGGTAATATTTATATTCAAACAAAGAAAATATACAAAATTGCAGCAATAGTTTATTCTAGAATGTATAGATTGCAAACAGATCCAAGAACAGGCAAAACATATACACATTCTTTTAAAAGAAGAGGTAGAGATGTAAAAAAGATGTATACTCACATGCCAAACTTAAAAGAATGGGATAAATATGAAGGAAAGAAGGATTCTTTTATGGATATGCTTTATAAAAGATTAAAGATAAGAGAAAAGCATAGATTAGATAAAGAAATGAAGCTATATGGTGGTTATATAGTTGAACCAATAACAGCAGAGGAATTACAAGCATATCAATTAAAAAATGTAGAAAAAATGAGGTTTACTAAAATTGCTGAGGTTTTAGGAAAACCTATAAGCACTATTAGGTCTAGATATTTAAGAGCAGAACAAAAATTCAAACAAATTAAAAAAAATGCGAAAAATAAGCAATATGACTTAGAAAATGAACAAAAAACGATTATAAAACCACTACAAAAGCCTATTAAATAAGTTAGAATTGTCTTTTTTGATTTTTAGTTATATAAATATATATAACTCCCCATAAAACTTAACACTTTGGTTTATATCCAAGTAATTTCTCTTCAGCATCACATACTGAAACCAATGTTAATCTTTGTTCTGCACCATATATATTAGTGATTGTTTTAGTATAAGCAAACATAGTAAGAGGATATTTTCTTTCTATTGGTTTAGTTAGTGCCCAACCTTCCTTAAAAACATCAAGTTCATAATCACAATACTCACACCAACTTTCAAAAAATTCTTTTGCTTCTATACTTTCTGATTGTTCAAATTTTTTAATTTTATGAACTTCAATTGGATTTCCTATTTTTGTTTCTGCTATTTCCTTACATTCATTAAATTTTATAGAACATTTATCCTCATAAAGTTTTGAATTTTCTATTTCAATTTTTTGAACTATATTTTTTATATTCTCTTTAAAAGATTCAAAACTACTAGGATAAATTAAAAAACTAACTATTAAACTTCCCACTATGAAAATAAATAACCAAACTAAAATATATTTTATCATTTTAATAATTTATTAAAAAAAAGTTTATTTATAAACCTTTTGATTATGTTACCACTATATAATTATTATAAATTAATTCTATCACTCCAACCAATATATCCTAATCAATGTTGGGTTTACAACATGCCCATACCTTAATTTCTTTTCATCAAAACTTAACTGCCTATATTTTAAATCAACAGATGTATCTTTTATCAAAGCTCTTAGGATTCTTTTAACAGAAGAAGCAGCTTGATCTATTATAATAGATATCTCAGTTGAAGTCAAAGGTTCTTTTGATTTTTCTAATACTTCAATAACTTCTCCTGCTCCCATAATTAAGAAGGCATAAATCTGGCACTAACTGTTTTTACTATCCAAATACTTGTAGCATTAACATAGAACTCTCGTCGCTGACTTGGATTATCAAAGTTATAGCAATGACATTCCACATTTGATTTTTCTGCTCCATACATTAATGGATTTCTTGAAATAGCTTCTCCATGAGTAAACATATAATAAATAATAAATAAAAGACACAACCAACAGAGAATCAAAACTATTATTCCATATTTATATTTGAACTTAGCCCAGCTTGTTGCTGATTGATATTCTTCAAATGTTGGTTGTTCAAAAGTCATTTTTTAGATTGGATATAATCTCAAATGATATTCTATTCTTTGAAGTCTTGCTTCGTGATTTTGTAAAGCTTGTTTTGCTACTTCTTCTGTGAACTCTTCTTCAGGTTCTTCTTTAGATTCTTCTTCTGGAACTTCTTTTTTCTTTATTTTTTTGATCTTCTTTTCAAGCTCTTCAATTTTTTCATTAAGTTCTTTTTCTTTCTCAGAAGTTTTTTCTTCAACTTCATCAGCTTCATCAGCTTCATCAGCTTCATCCCCTTCTTCTAAAACTATATCTTCTTCTACTGGAGGTTCTACTGATTCTGCTTTTTTCTGTTTCTTTTTTTTACCAAAAACCATATTCCTTAACCTCCTTATAATAATAATAATAAATTTATTTTCAAAATATTTTACATATTAAAATAATAATTATAACTAATAAAATAATTGGAAATATAATTCTATTACAATAAAACAAACAACAATATAAAAAATACATAAATGGTTTTTCTTTTTTGTATTGTTCTGCTTTCATATAAAATTAGGCAGGATACCCAAGACTTTAGGCTTGGGAGGAATGCCGTGCTTGAGATTGCATAGCTTCCTGCTTAACCTCCGTAGCTTTTAATATCTCCAAACATAATCTTTCTGGAATTACACTTCTTTCTATTGCTCCTTTTAATCCTTGTGTTCCTGTTTTAGAACCTCTTGGTGCAGACACATGACAAGTATCTCTATTCTTACATCTTTTTCCAGTCCAATTTATATTAGTCCACAAATCTGTTGGTTTCATCCTTGTATCTCCATATTGACAATAGGTCACAGTTTGTCTATTGACTTCTGGCATAAATTTTCTCATAACTCCTCTTGGATTTTCTATAATATAAAAAGTAGGTTCTAATTCTTTGATTATTTCTTTAGTTTTTTCTAATATCTTTAGTCCTATTTCAGATTCTTTTGACTTTGGAATATAAGCATTTTTCCCACCCTTCCAATGAGTTGATATACTTGCTACACTAAAAGTTGTGCATGGTGGAGAAGCCCAAATAACATCTGGATGTTTAAATTCTTTTGGAAGCATAGAAACATCAAAATCTAAAATATCTATACATAAATCTGGATTAAATTGTTTATCAAAATCTAAAGTAAATACTTTATGTCCTCTTTCTTCTGCTACCTTTGAAAAACTTTTAGTTCCACAAAATAATTCAAGTATTTTTAGTTGTTTTTCTTTTTCCATATTTCGTTAAGATACCCTACCCTTTAGGGTATGGGAGTATGTCATTTTTTCTTTTTCCTTCTTTTTTTAATTCTCCGGACAATTAAAAATACTCCCAATCCTATTTCTAATGTTGGAATTAACCAAGCTGTTTCTGCTGGGATATTTATCATTTTTTCTTCCAACCTTTTCTACATTCTTTTCTTGCTTGAAGGATTGTCCAAACAAAAAATAGTATTGCAGCTCCAACTACAATTATTCCCCAGATTAATGCTTTAGTTATCATTTTTATTTTATTTTAATTTGATTTTTATAACTAAGTAATTCAAAAACAGAAAGTATAAGCTGACCATTCTCATTATTATTTAAAATTTCTCCCAAGCAATTTGAATTGCCTGTTTAGGATTTGATTTAGTATAAATTCCAGTAGTATCCAATCTTGAATGTCCAAGCATTTGTTGAACCATAGGTAAAGGAACATTTTTTTCATTAGCCATAAAATTTGCAAATCCATGTCTTAAGGTATGAAATGTAATTTCTCTTCCTAAAACTTTTTTTCCAAGTTTAATTATTCTCCTTTGCAAAGTTCTTCTATTAATCTTTAAAGGCAATAAATTTATATTTGATTCATTTAACATTGGAGAAGTTACAGTAATTCTTTCCTTTCCCCCCTTGCCAAAAATTCTTATAGAATGAGATTTTAAATCAATTTGTTCTTTTGTTAATGGTTTAATTTCAACAGGCTTTTCAATAATTTCATTAGTTTTTTTATCTTTTCTACGAGAAATTCCTTTATAGCCAATAACTTCTGATAATCTTAAACCAGAACCAAGTGCCAAAGCATAAGCAAGTTTAAACTTTTTATCCTTTTCTTTAGCAATTAATATATTGCCTTCCTTCATTGTAATGAATCTTACCAATTTTTGTGACATTTTATTAGTCTATTTTACACATAAAAGTATTTAAATGTGTCGTTATTGTCTTATTTTATGACTAGGTAATCATGGAACTTTAAGACAACCAAAGAAGAAATAGTTATTCTAAATTAATAAGATTTATAAATTAAAAAGAATTTTTTATAATGTGCGTTTCACGCACTCATCTAAAATTGATTGGTGATCGCACACTCATATTCAAATATTACCTCATAACCCCCCCTCCTTTCAATAATTCTTGGAGGGGCTTTTAATTATTAAGTTACGAATTTGATTGGGGTACATTGTTGCATTAAGTGGACTTAACCTTTAGAGTATTATATACTACTACACTATACAAATGCTTATAAAGGATAGAGTATTATATAATACTATGGAAACAAAAGAAATATTATGTCCAAAATGTAAGAGTAAAGAGATAATTAAAAGAGGATTAATTAAGAATGAGAACAGAGAATTTCCTTCTCAAATTGCTTGTCCTAATGTTCAAATTGAAAATAAAAATGGTTGGTTGGAATTGATACAGAGAGGTTATGATGGATAAGAAATTAAATTTAAAACAACTAAAGAGGAAATTAAAAAAGATAGAAAAATCTCAAAGTATTTTATCTAAAGAAAAAGAGAAAATAGAGCAAGGGATTATAAACTTAACTGAAGAAAGAAAGAATAAAAGATTAAATATTTTTAAACATAAAAAAGGAGAAGAAGGAAATTTATTAGATTATGAGGAAATGATTATTACAGGAAAGGAAATAGGAACAACAAGCAATAATATGGAATTTAGAATTGATAAGTTTAAGGATGGAACATTTGGTTTTTTTATAAATACAAATACTCAAGGAAATTTTATTTTAAATAAAAAAGAAATGGTTAAACTAAGGGAGTTTTTAAAATGAAGAACTCAACTATTTTATATTGGGTTGCTTTTCTTTCTTTCATTGGTGCTTTTTATTTATTTTCAACTCCATTTATTAGAACGGGGGATAGTTTATTAGGGGTTTCTATAGGGTGTATAATGGCTAATCTTTTATTAAATTTTAGAAAAGAAAATGACTGAAGAAGAAAGAATAACAACCAGTTTTAAAATTAAGCAATCAGTTAGAGATAAGTTCAAGGTTTATTGTATTAAAAAGAAAATTGATATGTCTGAGTTATTAGAGAAGTTAATTGAGAAGGAGTTGAAAAAAGATGGTGGAAAAGATAGGTGAATTAGATTTAAATAAAGTTTATTGTATGGATTGTTTTGAAATGTTAAAGAAAATACCTAATAATTCAGTTAATTTGATAATTATTGACCCTCCATATAATATTAAAAAAGATTCTTGGGATGATATAGAAAATTATGAATCATGGTTAAAATTAATAATTTTAGAATTACAAAGAATCTTAAAAGATAATGGGTCCTTTTATATGTTTCATTCAGAAATGGAAATAGTTGCAGATTTTATGAAGTTTTTTAGAGATAAAACAAATTTTATTTTTAAACAATTCATAGTATGGAATAAGAGATTTAATGGAAGTCCAAGAAAGGGGTTTTTAGATGGATTTGTTGAGGTTAATGATTTAAGAAATTATCAACAAATGGCAGAATACATTTTATTTTATACAGTTGGAGAAGATAAAACAGGGTTACAAGAAATTATGGATACTCCTATTTTATGGAAAGAACTTAAATGTTATTTTATGGAGGAATTTAAGAAATCTAATTTAACTATTAAAAAGGCAAATGAAATTATGGGATTAGTTACTACTGGAAGTAACATTGCAGGGGGATTATTTTTGGAAAGAAAGAAAAGTTTTTATTTTCCTAAAAGAGAAAGGTATGAAATGTTACAAAAAACTGGCTTTTTTAAGAAAGATTACTCTGAACTAAAAAAAGTTTATGAGAAAATAAAAAGTGATTGTGAAGATTTAAGAACTAAAATAGAGAAGAATAGATATATCTTCAATAATCAAAAAACACACCATTCAGTTTGGAATTATGATATTGAGAAAAAACAAGGACACATAACTCCAAAACCATTGGATTTAATTAAAAATATTATTTTACATTCTTCTAATAAAAACCAATTAGTTCTTGATTGTTTTATTGGTTCTGGCACAACAGCAAAAGCAAGTAAGGAATTAGGTAGAAAATTTATAGGATGTGATAACAAACAGGAATATGTTGATTTAACAAACAAAAGATTACAACAGGAGGTTCTATGGTAGATAAGAATAAACTACTTGCAACAGCATACATAAATCTTGTTCAAGATGAGAAAGGAGAAACCCAATTTGAATATGGTTATGATGTTGATAAGGTTAATATTAGTTTAAATGATGTTGGTATGTTTCTGTCCTTTTTAGATACATTGCAGAGCAAGGCAGAGCAAGACTTTAAAGATAGATTAGATGTGCAAGAAAAGAAATTTGAGATAACTAAAGAATAATTTTTTTATTTAATATTCAAAACCTTTTAATTCTCTAAGTTTTCCTTTAAATTTAATAGCATCAATTTTTCCACATTTATAAACTGTTCTTTTTCCAAATCCACCAACAAGAGTTATCTTCCTCTTAGTTTTAATTGGATTTTTACAAGATATTTCTTTTCCCATTTTATTATCAAATTACTATGTATCTATCCTTTAAATAAGTTTCTATTTTTTTATTTTTCATAAGTCCACTTAATGCAACAATGTATGATTGGGGGAAGGTTTATAAATAAAGTTCTCGTAGTTTTCTTTAGGTGATTATGATATGGAAAAGATGTGGATTGGAAAAAAAGTTTATGTTATGACTACTTCTGGCAGAAATTATCAAGGTAAGGTTGTAGCTGAAGATGAAACAAAATTAGTTCTTATTGATATTAAAAACCATTTGGTTGAGATTTCCAAAATTGATATTAAAATTTGTCAGGAGGAAGAATGAAAATAAGTGAATTAAAATTTCATAAACTTAATGAAACTATTTTTGATAATTTGAATAAAAGAGAAGTTGAGGTAAAAGATGGCACACAAAGTTGATACAAAACTTAAAGGAACTATTAATATTCCAACAGGAAAATTAGTTGATATCAAAAGAAGTCCATTAGAAGAAGTTTATAAAGTTTATAAAAAGTATTTCCATGTTGAAGATACAAAAAGAATTGATATTGTTTTAGCAACAGCATTATCACAAAAACTTAAAGGAATTCCTATTTGGTTAATTCTAGTTGGACCAAGTGGTGATATGAAAAGTGTTCAATTAAATTCTTTAAAAAATGATAATGTAATAGTTTTACATAATTTAACTTCTAAAAGTTTAGTTAATGGATATAAAAATAAATTAAAATATCCAGACTTAGCTCCAGAATTAGATAACAAAATAGTAATTATTCCAGACATGGCACAAATATTAAAACTTCCTCCTGCAGAAAAAGGAGAATTATGGGGGCAGCTTAGGGATTTATATGATGGTTTAGCAGGAAAAATTAGTGGAATGGGAAGTAGATCAAGATATGAAGGATTAAAAGTAACATTAATGGCCGGTTCAACTCCTGCTATTGATGGGCAGATATTAGTTCATCAGGATTTAGGAACTAGGGAATTAATTTATAGGACTAAAGGAAGTAAGTTAAAAAAATCTGTAATGAAAAAGTGTTTTGATAATGAAGAATTGGAAGAACAAATTGGGAAAGAATTGAAAGAGAAAACCACAGATTTTTTAAAAGAAGTTTATATTATAAGAGATTTTATTAAACCAGAATATCTAGAAAAGTTAATGGATATTTCTACTTATATAACATATATGAGGGCTAATGCTGAATTTGATTATAATAATGATTTAAGAAATGAGGTTTATCCTGAAGAACCAACAAGGATTGCTAAACAAATGAAAAGATTATTTGTTTGTTTAACTAATCTTAATAACGATTATCCAGAAGATAGAGCTTTTGATATATTATGGGATGTTGCTAAAAGTTCTGCATTTCCTTTAAGAATTAAGATTTTTGAATACTTATTAACACATAATAAAGAAGAAGTTTCAGGTAATTCTATGGGAGAATTATTACATATTGGAAGAAGCACAATTAAAAGAGAGTGTAATGTTATGTGGAATATTGGATTAGTTCATTGTAGGAAAGAAATTATTAATTCTATGTATCCTGATAGGACTTATGATTATTGGAAAATTAATAAAGATCATCCTTTTATAAAAACAAGAATGGATGCATTGAAACCCACCACTAATATATAATAGGTATATATATCTAGATATCTCTCTTATATTTTCATGGTGGGTTTTATGTGTAAATAAAAATTTCCATAGGAAATGAAGGTGTAAAACATGAAAAAACAAAATAAACCAACACAAAAACTAATCTGCGCAAGATGTAACAAAATAATAATAGAAACAGAAGATCTTAGAAAACTAAAAGAAATCTGCACAGAAAACTATCTTGAATGTCCTTATTGTGGTTTTCAACACTTAAATCCTTTTAAAAATCAAATTGAAAGGAGGTAACAAGTTAAAATGGAATACCAAGAAGAACTAAAAAAACTACAAGAAGGTTATAATTATTGGAAACCAAAAGTTGGACAGTTTAAGGTGAAATCATTGACAGAACTTGAGGAAACCGATCCATACATCAAACAAAAATCTGATGGAACCTCTGAATCACATGAACAAAAAAAAATAAAAATTATTGTTGATGGTGAAGAGAAAACTTGGACATTTGGAAAAGGTGCAACACCTGCTTCAACTTATGGACAATTAGTAGAATTAGCAACAAAGAAAAATAATACATTAGTTAATGTAGAATTTACTGTTATTGTTAAGTCAGATGGAATTAAAAATGATTATACAATAGTTGCTTAAACAATTACTATTAAGCTGTGGTGTGTGTTCTAAAGCGTTTTAAGACACCACCACAACATTTTTTTCACATTCACATATCATACTCACCCAAAATCAAAGATAATAAGAGCAAAATGCACTTAATGTCCTTTTCATTAGGTTAACTTTGAAGAAAGTTTTCCTAGATTTTGGGTGAAGAAGGGTAGGTTTTAAGTTACCTCTTTTTCCTACCCTTTTATAATCATGGAAAAATATCAAAAAATACAACTAAGAAACAAAGAAATAGTAACTCCTTTAGGAACCTTTAGTGAAGCAGTAAGAGAAAAACAAAGGCAGAGAAAAATCTTTTATTTAATAAAGATTTTATGTATTTTATTAATTTGGATTACTGGAGGGTTATGTTGGTTATTTTTAAGATGAAATGTCAAAATAAGGATAAAACAACAAACCAATATTGTAAAGGAAAAGCAAAACCAGGAGTAATCATAAACAGACTTAAAGTTTGTGAGATTTGTTTTTACTGGATAAAAAGAAAGAAAAAGGAATATTAAATAAATTAAAAAATGATTGGTTAAGTTCAGATTATATCGAACAAGAGTTTGATGATGGGGAACTTCCCAATTGAATCGAAAGACGAAATGAAAATACTAAATTTATATGCAGGAATTGGGGGAAATAGAAAACTCTGGGGAGATGAAAATGAGATTGTAGCTATAGAGAATAATGCGCAAATTGCAAAAATCTATCAAGACTTCTTTCCAAAAGACAAAGTTATCGTTACTGATGCTCAAGAATATCTACTTGCGCATTTTGAAGAATTTGATTTTATCTGGGCTTCTCCTCCTTGTCAAACTCATTCAAGTTTTAGGCAGAACATTTGTGTTAGATACAGAGGAACAAAACCAAAATATCCAGATATGAGTTTATATCAATTAATATTGTTTCTTCAAAATAATTTTAAAGGATTATGGCTAGTTGAAAATGTTTGCCCTTATTATAAACCATTAATAGAACCAACTTGTAAATTACAAAGACATTTATTTTGGAGTAATTTTAAGATTGAAGGAAAACAAAAGTTTAGGCAAGATAAGATTAGAACTGCGCAGATTACTCAATTACAATCACTACATGGGTTTGATTTAAATAAATATAAATTAAAAGATAAAAGGCAAATTCTTAGAAATTGTGTTAATGCTGAATTAGGATTACATATCTATATGTGTGGAATTAAAAATGGTAAGAATAATTAAATGTGATAGATGCAATAAGATAACAGAAAATCCAGAGAAGGATGGATTCTGTAAAATCTTAGTTTATGTTGGAATGGGATTTCACGCTAAATCAAGAGGAAGTAAATATACCCATCATCATTTTTGTAACGAATGTAAGAAAACAAAATGAATGATGAAATATCAGAACAAATAAGATTATTGAAAGGGTATACTCAAAGAAAATTAAACTCACTTGAAAGTAGTTTGAATCTATTAATTAAATTTGCAAGAGATGATTTAAAAAGAATAGATGAATTACAAGAAAAGATAAATCTCAATTAGAAAAAAAAGAGCAGGAGATAGATTAATATGAAAATAATTAACAAAGATTTAATACTAAAAAAGAATACAGAATTTAAGGAGGGCATAAATGTAAAAGGAGATATTAAAGGTTATTTTGATTTAAGAGTTAAAGGGGATATTCATGCATTTGATATTAATGCATTTAATATTGATGCAAGAGATATTCATGCATTTAATATTGATGCAAGAGATATCCATGTTACATTTAATATTGATGCATGGGATATTGATGCATTTAATATTGATGCAAGAGATATTGATGCAAGAGATATTGTTGCAATTAATATTGTTGCAAGAGATATTAATGCAATTAATATTGATGCATGGGATATTATTTGTGAAAAAAGAATTAAGAAACATAAAGATAATAAAACAATTTGTCGAGTTTATGTAAAAAATAAATCTCAATTAGAAAAA
>Ga0233415_10000250_pt1 | contig 26410 bp, 37 predicted proteins | sample Na_anoxic_12_MG_FD_188631 | JGI IMG/M metagenome (GOLD analysis project Ga0233415, IMG submission 188631) | Seawater microbial communities from Saanich Inlet, British Columbia, Canada - Na_anoxic_12_MG | ecosystem: Environmental > Aquatic > Marine > Inlet | place: Canada: British Columbia...
TGGTGGAAGTTGCAGCCTAAAGTATTTCCATTTGTCTTCATTATTTAGTTGACCATAATATAAAATGGTACTATATTGTTTATATAGAGCAGAGGGAATCAACAAGGAGACATCAAATGACTACAGCATTCACCAAATTGGCAAACGGAATCTGGAACGAATTATCGGCAGACGGTGACTCTTGTGCAAAGACCAAGACGGGAACTCTTTATGTGGAGATTGACTCTGACGAACTTCACACCTTCATTCGATTTACCCATAACGGCGAGACGTCGTGCATGACGATGAAGGGTGGAGTTGAGAGATTCACTGCACACCTTGACGCATTCCTGACTTTTAAGTGTGGGTTTGAGAATGAGGTAACTCTCGTCAAGGGTGACGAGGTTAAGCAATACTCCTCCGACGATTCCGAGGGGCCAACCTTCAGTGCCCACCAAAACTTTGAGCTTTTGGTCAATGGCGTCATCGCCTTCACATTCGAGGCAAGCACCTATAGAAGCGGAACTGAAGCGAAGTTCAAGAGATTCCCCTTCAACTGCATGTGGGAGGCTACTCACAGCAACCCCTTCATTAATGTGGCGCAGCTTAGAAGCGACGAGGGCGACCGACGCAACCCGATGAGCATGATCGAACTTACCGCGTAAATTATTTTTATTTATCTCACTTATTTAGTTGACCATAATATAAAATGGTACTATATTGTTTATATAGAGAGCAGAGAAAATAAAAAAACGGAGTACAAAATGAGCAACCAAATCAAATTCGGAAAAGCAATCAAAGCAAATAAGTGGTCCGCACCAACTCACGATGTACTTGTTGAGCGTGAAGGGCAGTGGATTTCGATCGGCAAGATGGAAGCCAACACTGACGAATTTTACACCAATGGCGGAAGCCAGCGAACTTTGGTTCGTTATTATAGCACCACGGTAAATGGATACCATCTCTCCGCAGAGGTTCGCGCCGGCTCTCGATACTCCGGCGGAACGATTATCCAGAGCGCGGCAAGCGCGAAGGCTGCTCTCAAGGCGCAAATCATCGAGGCTCTTGAAGCCTAATCAACAACTACCCTCCCAACTGGGACACACAAGGAGATCGAGATGGAAATGTGGAAAGACGATAGAAGTGAAGAACAGATGAGTACTCATACGGTCATCATAGCGGCCAGAGACGTCTCATCACTTTGTGCTGACGCCACAAGCCGTTACGGTGGCAGCACAGCGGCTTGGGCATGTAAGCCGGAGGATGCCGATTCAGTCTTTGACTGGGTGAACTCCAGATCCGATGTGAAGCGAGTTAGATTCACGTCCGTTGAAAACTTGGAACGGCTTAGTGGGATGGTGCATATATACGTAGGGCGACCAAAGGTGATCTACGACTGGTAGTCAGGTTCCCAAGTTCTTATTCAGGAATGCCTTCGTCTTGCTCAGCCTGTGGGAGTTTAACTCATTCCCTCGAAAGTGCATCCCATGAAAAACTCCGGCTTTCGCCGTGTATCCCATCCCGCAGCATGGATCGAGAATGATGCCGCCCTTTTTTGCAAAAGGCGCAATCGCTAACCTTGCGGTCTTTGCCCCCATCGATGCCCCTAGTTCAGCAAGATACTCTTGACTGACCTTCGGGCGCTCATTTTTGTAGAAAATATTGAGGTGCATTGGGAGCAACTTAGATCCTGCCCGATAATTTAGGTCGATGGTTGTATGCAGCCTCATCCCAAACTTTCTCGCAGTCTCAATCTCCTGATTTATCCACTGATTGCCGCCCTCGATAAAGACGATGTTCTTGGCGTATCTTTTAATGACACCGAAGACGGAGTTCAAGAACTCGGAGTAATCCTGTCCGGTGGTTACATCGCCCGTCTGACGCTTATTGATTGAATGCCAGTATTTTACATTGCCAGTTCCCCATGGTGGATCACTGTAAACGATGTCTGCCGACTCCCCCTTCATGAGGTCATCGATTCCCTTAGTTACATCTCCATGCTTCACCCTATGGACACCGATCTGCTCAATCATCTTAAAACCATTCCCTACGCATAAAAAAAGACCGGCACTACCTAACGGAGAGAAAAGCAGCGCCGGTCAAAAGCTCGCCAAGCAAACAAGCGAGATGATCATAGCTGACCCAGAGCCCATTGTGTACTAGAAACTTCCGCCATACTTGCTGAACTCGCTGGAATTGTAGACACGCCCAATCTCGCTGAACCACCGGTCCCCGATCCTGTCCCACGAAAACCTAAGAGCAGACTGCCGTCCTGCGCCCCCAAGAGTTCTCCGAAGTTCAGCGTCCTCAATTAATTCGCAAATGTTCTCCGCTAGCGTGGACCCGTCTTTCTCTATGAGGCAGTTATGACGATGAACTCCATACTCATCGATCCCTCGATTGTCGGTAGTCGCCAGCGCCACACCGGAAGACAGCGCCTCAAGACCAGGCAAACCAAAGCCCTGGTACTCGCTTGGCTCCACAACTATATCTATGGACCGCATTACCACAGCAACCTGATCCTGACTCAGTGCCCCGTAATTTACATCTCCGAAAGTACAAGGCTCGCCGAACGTCTCCAAACTTAACCGCTTGCCGTATTTCTCACGCAGCCCCTCGTAAATCGCCTGTAAGCGCTTTCCGCCTCGTCTGGGAGTGCTGGGTCTATACATTCCCAAAACTCTTACCTGGGAAGGGTTCACTGGCTTGCTGGATGGGTGAAATCGCTCAACATCTACACCGACTGGAATATGGGTATAAGAATCTATGCCTAAATCAGACTTAGCCGTTCTGCCTACCCAGTCTGCATTTACAACTCGATTTGGAATCGTCGGGTAAAGTTCTATGCTGGATTTACGGAGAGACGGCTTACCGCTTTTCTCTGTAAACCAGTCCTCCCTGTCTTGCCAGAATGCCATTGGCACGAATGACTCCTCACGATTAAGCATATCTCTAACCAACTCACCTGTGAACCAGTGAGTTGCGACAATGACCCCTTCTGCCGTATTTGGGTCTTTGCCGAGCCGCCTCATGCTGGTTGCGTCACGGTGAGGGTTTGGTCCAGCCAGCATTTTAAATGTATGCTCCTGCTTAATGCAGTGCTCCACGCTTGCATTGAGCCCCCGCTTCACAAGTTCATCGACCAAGCGAAGTACACAGTAGACGCCTCCATATGGTCCGATATTGAAAGCCACGAATCTAACTGGGCACCCGTCAGGTTTGCTTGTGAGGGCGACGCTTCGAAGAGGTCTACACTTTTGATGCCACGTCTTAATCTTGACTGCTTCCTTCCCGTACAACTCTCTCCATCGACTTATAAAGAGTTTTGCTCCAACCTCTTGCTGGTCGCTCCCAGTCTCATGAGTTCCGTGGCTTTCGTGATAGACGTAAGCATCATCAGCCACCGCGCATCTGCCGAACTTGCTTCGAACCCTTGCCCAAAGTTCGCACTCCTCTCCGTAACCATTCCCATAGATGTCTCCGTCAAATGGTCCGTGATCAATCCAGGCGGGCTTGTCGATGAGCATGCACTGCCCAACATTTGTTACTGCGTCTGGATAGTTCGGTGGCATCAGGCTGGCGTATAGTGCCGCTTGTATATAATTAGTTCTGCCTGGCAACCTTGGAAATCCCCAGGACTTTTCGTCAGCAAGAGGAAGGGATATCGCCGCCTGCTGGTTGCACATTGGATTGACTAACTGGGCACCAGTTCTAAGGTTGCATCTGACCATCGCTGAAAGCCAGCCTCTGGTCACAAGCACATCTGAATTTACGATAACCACAAGATCACATCCGGCGGCAAATGCTGTATCTACTCCGCGATTCACAGTTTTGAGGTATCCCATGTTCGGGTGAAAGATGTGCCTAAATGGAAAGGAAGAAATCCTTTCCTTGCTGTATTTGTCAGAGCCGTCATCCATCACGAACACGTCTTCATTCATGAGCGGATAAATCGTGTTCTCCTCGATGCTCTTTAGGCACGGCACGAATCTGTCTGGCTTATTATAGACAGTTATGACAACTCCAACTCTAGGCGCCGTCTTTGATATTGGCTCTACACTGGGCATCATTACCGGACCTGACTCGCTGCTCCATCCTCGCCAAGTTGACCGCTCCGAGACCTTCTTGATCCAGATGGGGTCTGGCTTTTCATTGTCAGGAGTTAAGATGACGTCAGCATCTGACGCACTTTCAGCCATTTGTAGAAATGAAGAATCCCGATAGGCTTCACTGTGGCACCAAAAGCGAACTTCACTTCTAACTGGATTTCTGGTTCTACGCCTGCTCATTGGGGAGATAAGTACGCTCAATCCAAACTCGCTTTCATCTAAGCCGAGCCGATTAAAGTGGACCGCATTGTCTAGGCAGCGCTTAGTTTTGATAGGAAAAGTAGTTGCAATATCGGCTCGGATATAATCGCCGACCGATAGAGCCTGAAGCCTCCCTGGGAGTTTTACCGGCTTCTTGATTTTTCTATAATAGTCCTCTACTGCCACGACCGCCCAGGTTTCAGTGGTGGCTTGAATGAATTGAACCTTTCCATCATCCGCTCAGACATTATCATGTGATGACTGGAAGCTTTGGTGGTCATATTCACTCCGCCCGAACTATTGACACCAGTTAGAGCGCCGCGTCCGACAGAAAGCGCCTGGTGGAGCATTGCAAGGGCGAAAGCATAGTAAGGCTCGACATGAATGTCAGACACCAACTCTACAGTTGCGTACCGCTCCATGAAATAAGTAAAGAAGACATCATGTCCCGCAGTTCTTGGAGTTGGGTCGAGATACACCGTCGTATCATTCATCTTATAAGCGCCATTAGAATACAGGCGATTGAAGAACTCGATTTGCTGCTGGAATCCCACTACTATGCTGGGCTCATATACCCGCCGACGTCCCATCTCGTCCACAACTTCCGAGTTTTGAAGAAGATTGAAATAATTCATAAACCCTTCTGGGTATGCTACCTGCGTACATCCAGTTGGGTAGAACACTTTCTTCAGCGCGAATGCGCCAGCGGGCAGCGGATCATAGTTCTGCTGATTTGCCACCGTATCAAAACTCGAAACTGCCTCGATAGCAAAAGTCTGATTGATCTGCCTAAGCGCCTGCGCCAGACAATCATCAAGCAGGTTGTCGCTTATAAGCGCCGTGTCTTCTTGGTGCCCCACCTGTCGACGTAGGTAAGCCCGCTGTCCTGCTTGATTCTCAATCATCTTAAACCACCGCTCCGCTTCGATTTGCTATGCCGAGGTTCTCTCGCTCTTCGGCTTCCTTCTGGGTTATAACATAATTACCCCAGGCTGCCACATCGGGACGAGTATCGAACTCCACTATAAAGCGATGGATGGCTTCTTTAGTGCGTAAAACTCGACTGATGAAATGCTGCCCCTGGGAGACGCTGTGATAAATGATTCGCCCGTTAATAGTCAACCCTTCTGGAGGAGCATAAATGTCAGTATTGAATCGGCGACCCTCACGCTCAAAGAACTTAGCCTCTGCTCGCTTCGGCGCCTTCTGGGGTCGAAGGTGCCAGATTAAAGGTGGGCGAACTAGACGGTTATTGACACGCTTCGCTGTCATAATCTTCTTGGCCCATGATGACGTGACGTCTGGGCTCAGTCCGAGTGCTGGGACGGTCACAAACTTGAATCCCCTTGCCACTGGGATCTGAACTTTGGAGTTACCCTTCATCGTCATGGCGATAAGCTGAACCTTGTCGCCCTCGTCAACTTTTGTTTGCTTTGCCGCTTCCTCTAACTCACTTGCTGGAACTGCTGGAGCAATTACCCCGTCCACTTCACTATTATTAACTGACATGCCTTCTCCTATGGTTTTATGATTGCGACGACCCCGCTGCCTTTTGCGGTGTCTCCCTTTTTGCGTCGTTCACCATTACGGCTTCGACCCCTTCTTTTCTCTGTAAGCAATGCTATTGACCGCTCATGAAATCCAAGTTTCTCGACGTCAGTCGGGTCTAACCAGCCTTTCTCGGCTTTTACGCTTAGAAGCTCAATGTCTCTTTGGTGCCTAACTAGCTGTTCCTCCAGGTCGGCCGAGCTAACCAATGCGCCGGAGTATACAGGAATTAAGTAAGCGTCCAACCCCTTTTCTCCTCCAAAGCATTCGGCATCTATTGGAGCAGCCTGTGATTCATGTGCGCTCTGCGCCTCGTACAAAACTGTGTCTCCAACTGACACATCTTCCGGAACTCTGGACCCGACCCCCAAGACTATTCCCGAAATGAAGTTTCGGTGAGTTCGGGTTTCAATGGACAGAAGTATTCCGCCCACGGTCGTAAGTTCATTTCCTTTAGTTTGCCCTGTCGGACACACAGCAACATAGTTGCCAAGCGGTCTTGCCTTCATTCAATACACCTATAGCAAATTGGCCCGTCTTTTGTGATGCTCATGGTCTGCCCACAAATATCGCAGATCGGTCTTTTGACTTTCGGCGCCCTTGTAGATTTCCACGTAGAGAATCTTTCAGAAAACCATGAGGGAGTGGGCGACCTAGACACTGCCAATCTTTTCGACCAGCCCAGCCTGACGCTTCTCAAGTTTCGTTAATTTGTCTTCATGCTTTATGATTTGCGCTTCAACTCGATGGAGTTCCCTGGTCAACTCCTCGACGTCCACTTCGTCCTTGCCAGACTCGTATGCTGCCAAGGCGTCCTCACGCTTCAATTCGTATTCAGCAAGTTTGGTTCGGAGTGCCTGAGTTGAGGCAATGAGATCCTCAACTGCCTCCTTGTCGCCTCGTAGAATTTTGGCGCCTGGGTTGCTATACATGAACCACCGCTCAAGTTCAGGAAGCATTTCCAAAGCGATTGCTCGATCATCCACGTCCTCAAGGTCGAGCCCCGTCATAGTGGAGACGATCCCCATTGCCGAGTCTGCCTCGTCCTCGGATAACTGACCGTAAGTTTGTATAAGGCTTGGGGTCTCATCAGTTAGCCACTGGACCCTGCTGCTTAGTCGGTCAATCCCTGGAGCGTATGATGTAACCTCCTGATCGTCCACGTATGCCCTGCCGTCAGAATCAACTGACAGTCGAGACAATAGTGGCCCAACCACCAGGCTCTGAATGCTTGCGCCAACTTGCGGTCCGAACCAATCCCTGAACTCTTTATAGGCTTTAGCTATTTCTGGCGATGGCGGAGGGTCAATATTGTCAGACCCCTCCGGACCTGTCGCACTGTCGAGAATATATAAAACATCCTCGACCGCCCTTGCAGCTAACTCTGCGATAAGAATACGGGCCGCATCTTGATCACCGAAGGTCATTACCCTCAACATGAATCCACCTTTCTATCTGCCTGCCGTGAAGTAGGCAAGAACGAACCATTGCGCTGAGATTGCATTTCCGCTCAATCGCCATATCCTGGAGCGTATTCCAAACATCCTCTTTTAGGTAAGCGGTCATTCGTCCATCATTGTCATCTAAGGTTTCTTCTGGTTTCACTGTAAGTGGAGGGTGATCCAGAGACAATTGGATATAGAAATTTAGCTGCCAGCTAAGTTTCCGACATGATCGCTCGGCGTCTGCTCGCAATTGCTCACGAAGACTTCTGCCTAATTCAATATTTAGCTTTACGCTGTCCGTTCTTGCCATGGCGTCACCCTAACTGTTCTGAAGATGGGTAGCAAGCCCATTTCCCTGCGAGACACAAACGACACAAAACACAGTTGCTGCACACAGTCAACCACAATGTAGACCAATGTGCCGATGGGTAGGCTTATCCTTATACGATCGGTTATAATTTATCCCGCCTACAATAATTAAAGAGAACAAGCATGAAGACGACGCCGACCCTGCTCACAGTGTGGAGAAAGTATGGACAAGAGATCACGGATAACCGAGATCCTTTTGTGAGACGTGGATATGGAATCAGGGGACTTGCAAAAAGGTTCAGGCTTGGATTTAGGGAAAGTGAGCGCCTGCTTATATTTATCGATCGATACGGACCGACACCTCCCGCCGAGTTCCTGGAAGACGGCGAAGCTTTGACTAAGCGAATTTCTCCTCAATCGTCCAGCAAGACGGAGTTAAATATCAAAAAAGATAATGCCTGGTGCAGCGGTGGAGTTGCCACCTTGGATGAGTTGCTGATTCGTGCCGACGTCAATCCTGATGACTGGAAGGTTACAACTTGGCAAGCTAGAGCGTGGGATGCGAATACCGGCGACGGCAAAGTTCAAACCATGCACTATGTCAGGGCGCAGTTAGAGCCTAGACTCGGAAAGCAACTTCAGCGTGCAGTCCATATTCCCGCATTGGACCTTGAGGAGCGCTGCAATAAAGTTGGTCCCATCGAAAAGGTTATTCTCATTCCAGACACTCAAGTTGGTTATAGAAGATCGCGCAGGCATGGTCAGCAGTGGCTTGAGCCTATACATGACAGAAGAGCAATGGATGTTGCTTGGGAAATCTGCGCCCAAACTCAGCCCGATAAGATCATCTTGCTTGGCGACATGCTTGACCTGGCGGAGATGTCGACTAAATACCCAAGACCTGCGGAGTTAATCAATACAAGTCAGCCCGCCATTTTGGAGATGGCTTGGTGGTGCCGCCGACTAAGAGAGTCATGCCCAAACTCTGAGATTCTATTCGTCGAGGGAAATCACGAAGCCCGACTGGAGAGGTTGATAATTGAGAAGGCTGGAAGCGCGGAGGGTCTTCGAGGTGCAGATGATGACAGAGCCGCTTTAAGCGTTGCTCGCCTACTTGGACTCGACCAGTTAGACATCGATTATCTCGGACCATTTGGTTCCGACCAGTGGCTTTGGAAGGGGAGCAAAACTCCAGTAAGAATACATCACGGCGGAATAGTTAGAAGTAAAGGAGGGCAAACTGTCAGCGCCCAACTATCAAAGTATCATCGATCAATCATCGGTGGGCACATTCATCGAGTTGAAGTTGCCTGGGCGACAGACCACGGACCAGACGGACTGAAGCAAAGGTTCGCACTTTCACCTGGATGCTTGTGCAGAGTTGATGGGGCAGTTCCAGGTGTCAGCACCAGACCGGATTGGCAGCAAGGTATTGGCTGGATCTATCGCGACACAGGGAATGACAACGTCTTCGCAAGCGCTCAGACCATTTTGGATGGGAGTACGATTTGGGAGGGCAGTCTCCTGTATGGGCATGACCCAGAACTCAGCATAGCCAAAGACATCGAGTGGCTCGAACTGATTAAGCCCGAAATTCCTGAATAGAAGTTCGCCGAAACTCATGGACCTCAATTAACTTTAGTCTCGACAGCGAGATGAGTTTCTATCCAGCAATGAGCCCCGCACGATAAGGGATTGTTCGGACGGTACACGATTCGAGCAACTTCAATTCCCTCACCGTCCACTATGACAGCCTCGGAAGCGTACCGGTTATCCTTATAAGTTTTTACCGTCAATACAGGCGCCGCATCTTCAGCGGCGATCTTCTTGTTCGCTTTAATGATGTGCTGATTTACGTGGATGATTGTCTTCATGCCTCTCCTTAAAGCCATACCTTCGACACCGTACTCGACACAAAAGCAAAAGCCCATACTGAACTTATTTTGAAAAAAACCCACATTTCGCGGACGCAATTTATTTTAACTTCCCCCCATTATATTGTTGACCATAATATAAAAGTCATCTATATTACTTATATACACAGCAGGGAGACACGAAATGATTAAGGTAACATCAAACGCAATCTTGGAAGCACTCAGCGAAATCAATATCAAGGAGACGGCGGACCGGACCTCGATTAGAATGTGGATGGGTAACCCATACGGGTTCGACAAAGCCTTAAATGACGCCCTGTCTTCAGACCTGGTGATCATGGAGACAGTTCATACAAGAGGCGGAGTTCGGGTCATGTATACACCCTGGTACAACTCACCGATTAATTAAAAAAAACGCACATTTCGCGGATGCAATTATATGTAAGCAGTGGGCTTACCGAAAAACTGGAGACAGCATGAACTCATTAAATTTCAATATCGATGTCGTGGCAATTGAGACTCTGGCGATCCTTCGGGGTCATTCGGGAGATCGTTTGGGCGCCCTCATGAACCTTTGTAAGGAGATTTGCTATAGTGGCGCAGTTGGCGGCAACTCGCTCTGGAATATCGCCATGACACTTGAGCACCTAGACCTGGAGCCGATGCGAATGGTTTCAGAGATGAAGTCACTAAAGGAGAGCGTCGTAATCGTGGCTCAACTTAATTTTGATGATGACGTCACAAAAAAGATTAGCATTATTGCCAACGCTATATAGGAGGACCATGATGTCAGTAAGAGAAAGCTTGATAAAGGCTGCGCGATACGCCGCCGAAATTTCTAACAATAATGAAGCCTTAAAAAAGCTTCGCCCTGAATGGTGCGCCAGATTGTCAGACGATGAACTGCTTGACCTTACTTGCACCATCAATAGGCAGATGAGTTCGCACATTAATGATATGATAACTGAGCAGACAGACACCCTTAGGAGAATGCAATGAACTGCAAGCGAGTAGAAGTAGTCGTCCAGGTGGATGACCGTTATATTGATGAAAATGACACCAAAGGCTTTCCCGTCTTCATGATGATCGAGGCGTCCGTGGATATTACGCCCAACTTCACGGAGATGGAGAATGGCGTCACGATATCCGACGATCGAGACTCGATCCTCCAAATATCTGCAAGAAGCGTAAGCGCAGTAAGCGTAGATGCAGACGACTTGAGTAAGGCGGAGTGGGAGCATATTGAGAACTGTGTATATGCTGAGGCGAGAGTTGATGAAGCCGAGGACTATTAACTCAATGCGCGGCGGATTCATTAGGGCCAAAGACGAGCAGTCAATTAGAGACTACTTTCTTGCGCAGGGCTGGGAGATAGTTGGCAGATTTGCGGTCAATCCCGACACAGGCAGAAGGTGGCTTTTTGTAAAGAATAAGGCGTACAGCCACTGGGGTGACAATAGAGATGAATAAAGTTCGCTGGATACTGAAGACAGGAAGTGACAAAAGGAAGTCTAAGGTTTGCGCGATATGCTCAAAACGGAAGCCGTCTGGCTGGGGACTCCCGCAAATTAAAACCGAGAAGCCCCTCATCGTATGTGACGAGTGCTGGATTCTTTGGGCAGATGCCCCAGTTGTGAGAAAGCATTTAGGCTAATGGATAACTTGACCGAATTGGAAGCTGAGATGATATCGGCAGTTGTAGAGAACTTGCAGTTCTGCATTCAGACCCTGACGAAAGTGGAAGAACTTCTCATTAGGCTTGCCTCGATTGAGTCAATGACTGAGACGACCATGACAAACTCTGATGGAGTTGTTTACGACATAGATGAAATCGATAAAGAGATCGGGGACTCCCTCAATCGAATAGAGGGCACAATCAACTTTAGCCAAAGAATGAAGGACGCCTTCAGCGAGCAGCTTTCGACCTTGCGCCTAAAGCTGCATCGAGTTTTGCACTAATGGACATGTTGTCTATTCAGCTTCAAGTTCTCGGCGCCACCTTTTTAATCATATTAATGATCGCAGTCCTTAAAGGAGATGAGTTTTGAATACAGCCTGCCTTGTCGCGCTTTGCTCCGCAGCGCTTCAACCCTATGCCGACACATATGGGAAAGACGGAGCATTCAAGTCACGCCACAAAATCTGCATTGAGATAACAGTGGAAGCCCAAAGGCAAGGGGTGGACCCATTCATACTTGCTGCGGTAGGATACACAGAGTCTGGCTTTACTGATTCTGTCAACCAGAGTTCAGGCGCCGCTGGTCCCTTACAGGTAATGAAGCGGTTTTGGTGTAAGGATTCTAACTGCGATCTGATACATGCTGGCGTGCTAGCCTATCGGTCATTTAGTAATAATAAAACTATGATGGATGCACTCTGCCTCTATGGTAGTGGCTATCCATGCAACCGCTCGAAGGCTGGTACAAGATATGCAAAGAAAGTTCTGCGTAGCCTTGAGAGAATAACGCACGGATCAGAACTGGCGTGCGAAATAGACGGCTGCTAAGGAGATGAAATGAGCAAGGGAAACTGGGAGGCCATCCATTCAAGCAAGCGTCATGATTGGCAAACTCCGAAAGAGTTATTTGCACGACTAGATAGAGAGTTCGGATTTACACTCGACGCCGCTGCGAGTTCAGAGAACGCTTTATGCGAAAGGTATCTTACTTCCGACGAAGACGCACTTGGACTGGAGCCAGGGAAATGGGCAAAACTTGCGAACTTCGGACCCATCTGGGTTAACCCTCCATATGGTCGAGACGTGATAAAATGGATCAGGAGAGGCATACGTGAAAGTCAGGAAGGCTCAAGAGTTGTAATGCTAACCTTTGCGTGCACCGAAACAAAATGGTTTAAGGAAGCGTGGGACTCTGCCACCGAGGTCAGATTCATTGTCGGAAGGTTAAAGTTCATAAATCCTCAGACGAAAGCAATCGGAGCATCCGCGCCGAAAGGCTCCTGTCTTTTAATTTTTGAACCTCATAGTCGGGAGAAGATTGCCCTTCAGAGGCTGCCCGTTGTGTCGCTTCTTCAGCTTGACTGAGAAGGCTGAATTTATCCACCATTCGACAGTTTGAAAAACACCTGGCACATGTATCGTCAAGTGTGGAGGTTTCAGGCTGGTACCTCATAAATTGAAAATCACAGTCCCTGCATTTCAGTTGGTAGAACATGCCCCTATTTTACCGTAGGTAAATCAAGCCAGGACATATTTTCAAGATACCAGTTCACTGTCCTTTTCAGACTTTCCTCAAATGACACTGGCGCCTCCCAACCCCACTGGGCGATCTTGAATCCGTCCAAGGCGTATCGCAGATCATGCCCAGGTCGAGAACTGTGAGCATCCACCAACTTAAACTTCGCGTCCGTATTCATGATATCTGCAATCATATCCACAAGCTCAAGGTTGGAAATCTCCCTGTCTCCCACAACGTTAAGCCTTAGAGGTCGCTCATCATATGGCGGAACTCTTCCAGGCGCTGGATAGTTCGGGATCTCGGAAGACCTCTCAATTATTGCCAGGAGTGCATCAGCGTGATTCCTTGCGTGAAGATAGAACCTCGAACCAACAACCCCGTCCACCGAGTGAATTGGAATGACCTTTCCATCCCTTAGACTTCTAATAATCATTGGGAAGAATTTGTCAGGATGCTGCTTCTCACCGATGTTATTCATTGTATTGGTGATAACCACTGGCACTCCAAAAGTTCTCCAGTAGCTAATGGCGATCGCCTCCTGACACGCCTTCGATGCTGAATATGGGTTTGAGGGGATAATGGGATCCCACTCCTTGTGATGATAATCGTCAAATGCAGCGCCATAAACTTCGTCAGTGCTTATTTGTATAAATGACTTCAGCCCGCTTACAGATCTAGCCCATTCAAGCAAATTCAAAGTCACCTTAACATTGTTCTCAATAACTTCAGCCGGCTGAATTATACTGCGGTCCACATTGCTATCTGCGGCAAAATGCACAACGTGTTCTACGTGTGCAAGCGCCTCCTGTGAAATCCTGCTCAATGGCGCAGTTAGATCATGAGTGATAAATCTAACTCTCTCAGGAGTTTTCTTGTAATACTCGCTCTGACTTATGCGCTCTGGTATTCCGTCATGGCGCCAGCTACATATGCACACCATTTCATGTGAAGTTGTGCTCAGAGCATGCTCAATAAAATGGCTGCCAATAAATCCGTCTCCGCCAGTAACTAAAATCACGTACGCCTCCGCCAGTTTTAAGCTTATAAAAAAAGTTCGCGATAGTGGATAGGTATATCACGCCCCAACTATTCGATATAGTAATACATATGTTCATACATTGCGTTCGTAAATTAGCTGCATTTTTTAATTACTGGAAGAATTTCAATGACCCAAGAACAGGTTCTCAAAGGAATTATTTGGCTTGTGCCAGTAATCTTCGGCGCAGGCGGAGTCTACACTCAAACCCAGTCTACCAAGTCACAATTAAAATCAGTTGAGGCATCGGTGAAAAGTCTCGAAGGGTCGTTGATTGTTCACGAAAAGAAGGCACAGCATGAAGCCGGTGAAATCGAAGTTCAATACCTCAAGACCAATCAGTCCAAAATGATGAAGCGTCAGAATAGAATAATTGAGAGCCTTGGAGCAATATGCCAAGCTACAAATGCCCGCTGCCGCTAAGAATAGCCGAACCTTCTAAAGTCATGCTTGTACCACCGCCGAACTTTAGTTAGCCCAACTCTTCCCTTTAGATCGTGCTGTGATCCGCCGGAGTTCATCCGCTGAATCTTTACGCTCGGCAATATGAAACCAAACGCTCTTAGATACTTTTCCAAATCGGGAAGTTCGGTCTCGTATTTAAAGATGAGCGCATGTTCCGGCACAAACTCTGCCTGCGGTCGAAAGTGGCGCTCCTCTACTTGAGGGGGTTGACGCATTCCGCGAATCTGCTTCTTCATGTCTGCCGCGTCTATGCTCCGGTCCTCAAACCTCATCGCAGAAAGAAACCTTTCGACCGGCTCCCGCACTACTGCCACGCAGGGAATCTCGGAGCCAAAAACCTTGCGAGTCTCTTCCCAAGTTGCATGAGGATGAGTTCCGTGTCTTAGCCTATAATCGACATCACAACCACTCTGCACCATCGCCTGGACGAATGAGCGCCCCGCAGTTCTGGGGACGTGGCTGAAAAAGAATTTAATATTTCCAGAACCGATTACTGGCATAAGGAATCAATCCCCCTCAAATGGAGACAGCTTAGAGCGTTTCTTTTTTCCCCGCTTTAATTTTGGTCCCGTCTCCACGGTGGACCCCTCGGCGCCCTCGTCTGTCTTCACATGACTGGCAAGTCGACCAAACCCTTCGAGTCGAGTTTCGTTTTCTAAATCGTACTGGAAGCGTCTTACCTTGCTGGGAAAAGTTCCAACATTCCCCTCTATGGTGAAAAATAAGTTACCCTCAACTCGCTCGACCAGTCCGACATGACCCTGCCAGCTTTTTGTGCCATCGTCATTCAGCGCTCCACGGTCCCAGCATACGACATCGCCGACTTCGGGAGTTTGACTCTTGATCTGCATATTATTGTAGAGCGCCTTCGCCCCAAAACTCAAAGCTATAGGCAGCCCTTCCCCAACTTTCTCTGCACCCAAATTCAGGCAGTTGGAGACAAAGGCGGCGCACCAGGCGCCGTCGTCATCATTGTTCCCATCCCATTTCAGACCAAGCAAATTCTCTACATACGGACCTGAGTTATTTCCGCCCACTTCGCCCTTGCCGACGTCTTCTGCCGCCACCTCAAGAGCGGCTCTTAATATTGGATGACAATCAACCCCTTCAATCTCGTCCTCTCGATCATTTAAAAGCGCCTGAATCGTGTCTGGTCCAATTAGCCCGTCCGCCACCAGCCCATGAGTTGACTGCCAAGCTCTTGCTAATTTTTGAAGCATCCACTCGTTAACATTACCTGCTGCCACCTGGGACTTATTGTATTCTTTCATATTTACCTCAAATCATTTCAACGCTTAATAGTTCGACTGAAAATCCAGTCAGGTCTGCGAGCCACTTTAGCCCAAGAAAATAGAAGGGTTCTGAGTCGAAGCCTGCGTCGATATCTGTAACTTCAATGATGCTCATAAATGGTGCATAGACCAGGCTAAGATCGTCACTCACATAAGATGAAGTCATCCGCACGCCTGCACGCTTCTTTATAAAATCGGCGCCGACTTTATACGCTGTGGATGCGGACCGTGTATCCTGAACACTGATAGCGTTCGCTGGTCTTTTGCCCCACCTTTCAAGGCTTGCCCTCGATAACTCAAAATTTTCTGCATTGAAGACGACGCTTGCGCTTTCATTCCCGCTATTCCCATTAATGCCAAACCCAACCTTTAATTCATTTACTATCTCGCCCCGTCCGGTCTCCCTGATGTCGCCTCGGCTGGTTGCGTTTACCCCATACTCAAGCTTCCCATATTTACCCGCATCCTCTTTTAGTACTAAGCTTTGCCACGCAAGGCGCCCAAATGGATAACCGAAGGCGATCGGAAATTGCTGCTGAATCCTACTGCCGAAGATGCGCTCAATCGTCTGACCCTCTTGCTTGTCATTAAATACTGCGCTGACCTCAAAAGCATTCAAATCCTCCCTGCCTGAAGAAACGGTGGTCCAGTCAATTTGACTCGCATCACTGCCGCCATATGTTAACCAGATGTCGTCAAGCATGTCTCCTAGCCCACTAAGAAGGGCCCCGCCTGGACGCTTTTTTCCATGCAACACATTAATATAGCAACTCTCAATATTGAAGTCAGAGAAGAAGCCTGTCGGCTCTTCAAATGCCGATGACTGAAATTGAATTGGGAGTGTTGAGTAGGCGACCGTCTGATTTAACTTGTCGCTGGACACGTATCCGTTTGCCGCCGTAATGGATTTACCTGCCTGACTAATTGATATCGAAAAGTCGGCTGAAGAAGTTATGGCGGGATCTCCGATAACATCGTGGCTCGCTATTATCAAAATGAATACTTTAAAGTAGGCGCCCCCAACAGTCACCCTATAATGCCCAAGCACATTTAAGGGAACCTGCTCATTTGCCCCATAGATTACAGGGACAGCCAAATCACTGGCGCTGTCATCGAAAAATATAAAGGCATCTGAAGGCACAACTTGAGCAGATGAGGTTACGTCAAAACTTTTCTTCAAAAAAGTGTAGCCTGCATTTGGAGCAGTCGGCGTCCCAAATGACGTCTTAAACTCCATATGATATGCAAGATATTGGATTCCCTGGTTAAAGGCATTCTGAGTTACATTCTGGACATCAAGCTCTTTGCGCCTTATGAATCGCCCATCTTCAAGAAGCGACCCCCTTGGAAACTCCACTAAAGCAGTTGTAGTCTTTGCCCCAGCCTGAACTTTCACGCACCGGTCTTCCAATCCGTACTCAAAAGACGTGGCCTCTCCCTCAAAGGCAATAACCTCAAAACCATTTTCATCAAGAATAAATACACTAACCGCCGCCCCCTGATTTCTACTCCTAGCCCTCATTGTCTCACCAGGAGTTATAGACCCATCAAAGAAACTGAAGCTAGCCACTTGATTAGCAATAGTCTTTCCAAGCACATCAACTTCACGATTTGGAAGAGTTAGCTCTTTTATATTGTCGGTGAAAAGATACTCCTGTCCACCCACTGTATAGGCACCTGGAGAGTCAGTTGTAAGACAGACTAACCCGTAGTCGAATTTAGCGACGATATATGCTTCAAAGCTCATCCTATCAAAACTCCATTCCCAACATGACGCATCGGCACAGTCTGCTCATGAGGCTTCTCTATGGTCCGACCAGGCTGAAGAACTCCTGCGCCCCCAGCCTTAAAAAGCCCCCGAACTCCGGACATGCCGACACTCAGACGGCCAAGCGATCTATCCCTAGCAAAGAAAATGGCCTCTTCCTGAAATGAAAAGCTGGACCCAACCACGGCCGGCTCACTATAGCCGTCAAGACGGTAGACGTCCCACAGAACCACACCGTTATGGATCCGCCCCTTTACGAGGAACTGCTTTTTTTTACGCCTCTCCTGCTCGCCGCTTTCCTCTTTCGTCCGCGCCCGTCCGCTAGCGAATAGCGATCGAACCTTAAATGCGCTGGAACTTAACTCGTCTCTTTGGCTTGCACTGAGTTCGCCGCTTAATTTAATCATTTTCTTGGCTCCTCGCCTTGCCGAAGGGCAAACACCCAAGAAAGGATCTTTTCCTTGTCCTCTTTTGATGATGCGGTCTTTGAATACTCCCTCGCAGTCTTTATCCTGAATGGACGCCCAAGAGTTCGATTTCCTACAACTGCCCACGCTTGGTCAATTAAGCTCCCAACAAAACGAGACACCTTCGGCACCCTTATAAGCGCCTGCCCCGTAAAACCCTTAAAGCTATATTTCGACTTACGCCCGCTTGCAATATCTTGTGCAGTTATAGTTCCGCCATCATTCGCCACCACCAAAACTAAAGAGAGCCCCCTCCAGAACTGGTCATTCGTGCGAATCTTCATTCCGCGCTGTCGACGCCTTACCTGCTTCTCAATTTCACCCTTTATCGACACGACCAACCTCCCGAAGAAGCTCAACCATTCGAGTGTGATTTACAAGTGAGTGCACCACTCGAATCGTTGCAGACTTTTTGGTTAGCCATCCGCCGCTAAATCTGACGACCTCGCTCCTGACCTTGCGATCGTAAAGCCCCGAAAAGTTGGAGTCCTCTATGATAATTGTCAGTGATTCGCTTGCACACCAAACTCGGACGCGGTCAGTTTCATCAATAGCCCTGGCAAGCACAGTCTGGTCGATTAAGGCGCCTCTCTGGAAAATGGAGACTCCACTATAGAGGAAGCGCTTCCAACCCATGAGCCTCAAGATAAGAGCCCTCATAGCATCACCTCCGAAACCTGAAAGGTCATTCCATCTTTCTGCATATCCGAAAGAAGCCTTTCAACCTCATCAGAACGTCCCGCAATCCATACGCCGGAGGCACTTGCAATGCTCGCCCCGTCGTCATCATAAGGGCTGACATTTACCTGATATGGATCATCCTTATTTGAAGCCATCATTGACAGCAGGTCAAGTCGCAGTTGAAGCGTCTTAACCATTGATGGGCCAATGATATTAATTATCCGCCGCGCCCCAACCTCAACTATCATCTTGTCCTCACGTCTACGGAATATCCCGCCGAACCGGGTCCAACTCGAAGCCCATAATTTGCCGCGCTTTTTAGGAGCGCTTCATTGGAATCCTTAACCATCGCGTCAATCATTCTTATGTCACCCTTCGAGATTGTGGTCCCGTCGATACCTCTTAAGAAAATGTCGTCAATCCCTCGCCTAGTTATGTCCTGTCCGGTTATAACCTCCCCCACCGAAAACTCCGGAGTCCACCGTACCCCGCTGCTGTCAGCATATTGCCTCACCTGTCTTTGAAGTGCCCGTCTTTGCTGGATTAGACTGGTTCTTGCCGGACCTTCGGGAGTATTTGCGATCTTGCGTCGTACATAGTTCTTCCGATTCTCCATGTCCCTCAATTTAGCCAACTGCTCTGGATTTGGAGTATTGAATCCAGGAACTTTGTCTGGACCCTTCGCCCACCTGCTAACTATGTCTTCAGGCGGCTCCGGCTGCGCCGGACCAGGGACAAATGTAAGATGACAGCAGCAGTTGGTTTTGCAAATTGTCTGACCTTGCCCTGGCAGCGTGGGTAGAGTGCTTCTTGTATATGGACCAGACTGGGCAAGAACTGGGCAGTCCACACAGTGATCGCAACTTCCAAGCCTCCAGAATATTAACTCATCTTTTGGTCCGGCTGCGATTGCGCCTGCATTGAATCCCGCCGTGGTTGCGTTCGAGTACATTTTCAGTCTTTGTGCTACGGCCATACGTCCAGGCTTATTTAGCTGACCATTGCTAAGCTGCCCAACAAACTGATTCGCGAACCTTGCCTGCTCGTCGACCATATCTTCAAATCCTGGAAAAGCCTTGTTCGCTTCAGCGGCAGACATTGCGCCCCGTCCGCCTCGACTTAAACTTCCAGCATTGAAGGCATCCAGAAAGCTGTCTTGAATTTTACGCCGAAATTTAGCCTGAAGCTTTGATCTTGCGTTGGAAACCTTTGCGTCCATTACGCTGGCTGGACTCGTCGACGATCCGTCAACTGTTAAATAGAAATCCGTAAAGGCGCCACTCATCTGCGTCATGAACTTGCTTCGAAGTGATTGAGTTGACGCTCTTGCGTCACTGGTGTTTTCAGTTAGGGAAAGTCTCCCCGCCCACCTTTCAATGCTTTCAACTTTAGACGCTATCTTTGAAGAGCGATGTAGTTGAGACGTCTGACACTTCCCCGTCTCGCAGTTCGCGGCGCGACTCTTTTGCAAGGGCATCATCTGCCACCTCCTCCAAGTGATTTATCATTGCCGCAACATCATTAACTGTGGCACTTTGACCCGACTCAAGATGAGCCTCCGTCATTAATTCATTGGCTCGCTCGTCGCTTAATCCAAGAACATCTTGGAGCACAAACCTCATATCCAGTCCAAGGTCGACAGCCAAAACTTTAGCCGCGTCGGACTTAATCTTTAAAACTTCCGCCTTTAGCTTTTCATCAAATGCGCTGACTGGCGGCATCTTGACAGTGTACTTAATTTCTGGAGTTAACCCAGCGGCAGCGATGCCTCGGAGCATAACTGTGTCAATCAAATACTTAACCTCGCTCTGCTTTCGCCTTACGGTCCGCACAAACTGCAACCCCTGCTGCTCCAAGGTTGCTCTTGCTGAAACGTTTTTCTCGAATCCACAAAGCGCGGCTGGAACTCCCGTCACGATAAAAAACCGATCTTGAAGAAATCTCAATACATCCACAAGTTGAGTTAGGTTAGCAGGCTGCTCATTGTGGAATGTCGGCTTCTCACTTCCCTCTCGGTAAGGATACACGACATCATCCATGGCAAGCATCGACGTAATCCTGCGCTTCATCTTCCCGTCTCGGTCAAACACCTGCTCAGTCCATGACCCCGATTTAAGTGACTCCATGAGTTCGTCAACTTGATCTGGTCTTAAATTGCTTGGAACTGGATATGCAACCGACTTCCTTGCCGCCGCCTGAAGAAGTGAAAGAAGGCTCATGACGTCCTCTGCGCTTTCGCTTTGCCGCCACAGTTTTCTGGCGGTCGCCCACATTGAGCGCCCGTACCTTGAACCCCTCATTTTGTCTGGCGCATAATGAAGCACCTGGATTGGATTCAAAAGCACTGCCGTCTTGCTATTCTGGAGCGTATTGCCTGTGGTTACGCGATAACCAGAAACTTGGCTGTATTTATTTGTCACGACATCAGTTACGTCTGCTGGCAAAGGTCGCTCGGCGATCAATCCACTCTTCGAATATATCAGTTCCGAGAAACTGTCTCCGAGGCACGTAGCCTCCCTGAAGACATCTATAAAAAACTGCTGTGATCCAACTGACTGAAATGCCGCCTCGACCACCGACCGATAATCATCGCTCGCATCTTCATGGAAAATTATCTCAGTTCGCTGCTCGCTATCACCGCCAAAAACAAAGTCAGTTAGAACTTGCAGTGCCGTCGCCATTTCAGGCACTTCGTCTCGCATCTCTCTGAAGTCACTATACCGACTGCTCCTTGATCTATCATAAGCATCCTGATTGAGATCCCGAAGCGTCTGGTTGGCACGCCTAAATCTCCGCTCGGTCGCGCTGTCCCCAGCGGTAGTCGCACGCCAATCAGTCTCTCGACTTGTGAAATCCGATGCGATAACTTCTGGGGAGCCTTTGAATAGCCGCATCATTTGAGTTCCGAGTCGCCTCGCCAGTGGACTGCTTGACTTTAATTGCTCGACCATAATGTCTCCAAGGTGTTTGCTTTAAAGAAGTTACCAGAAGCGCCTGCGTCTTTCTACCTATCTGATCAGCCTACGACGAGGAGTTAGAATTTGACTATTTGACTGCTTTCTTAGCCGTCGGAGCGCTTGAGATGCCGCATCAACCTGATCATCATTTCGACCATAAGGAAATTGAAGAAGTTCGGAAGTGAAGTCTGTGATCCATGGTGCATCTTTTGGCAGCCACACCTGACCCGCCTCGAAAAGGGGACTGACCGCCGAAAGTCTCGCTTGCTTACTTCCGTCAGCACGGACCGCAATTATTCCATGCAGGGAACTTCTAAGCGTATCCATTATCGCTGGACCGTTGGCTGCGTCCTCAATTAAAACCTCGTCGCAGTCTGGATGCCTGCCAGTCAGCCGCTCAATGGCGTGAATCGTCTCGCTGAAACTCCATCGTCCTCGCTCTTGGTCAATAAGGTAAAATTGGTTATCTTTGCAGCCCCACACCTGTCCACAGACATAGGATCCTGGACCACCTTTGAAAGCGGTGTCCCAACTTTGGACAATTCGATCGAACTGCTCAGGCTTATAATTAAAGTACTGAAGCCACCCGCCTTGGATCATTCCGCCTTCCTGCGGGACCGGCAACTGCTGTAGTTGTGCGCTGGCCGCATAGCTCCCAAGAACTTTCTTTAGATTATCAATCCCTTCACGATCAAAACGCTCCTCCCAAAGTAACTGCCCCTGCTCTGTCCGTGGGTCGCTCCAACCTATCGAAGTTGACTTATTTCTCCCATCGTATTCAGCCGGAAGAATCAAATGCTCGTACCCGCCCTGCTCCTCCAGAACTCCACATAGATCGCCAAAGTGAACTCGCTGCCCCACAACAATTCGTACCGCCGTCTTTGGGTCATTGCCTCTTGTGCTCATTGTCTGATTCCACCAGTCTGCAACTCCTCTTCTTGCATTTTCGCTGGTGCTATCAAGAACCTTGTGCGGATCATCGACTAAGATGAAGTCACCGCCTTCACCTGTAGCTGCACCAAGAACGGTGGTACTAATTCTGCTCCCGCCGCCCAAGTTTTGGTATCGACCCTTTTGACTTTGGTCTGGAGCAATGGCGCAGTTCGGGAAGCGCATCTTGAACCAATCGCTTTGAATAATTCGTCTGCTTCTAAGACTATCGCGCACAGCCAGCCCATGACTGTAACTGCTGCAAAGCCAGTTTTTGGATGGAGAGTTTGCCCAGGTCCACACTGGAAAAAAGACGGAGCATAAAAGTGACTTGCAGTGTCTTGGTGGCATATTTATAACGAGGTTCCGTATCTCCCCACGATACGCTGCCTCCAAATGCTCGCAGATTGCTTGAAGATGCCACCCGTCCACAAAAGGAGTTTCAGGCTCCACCAAATGCCACGCCCTTTGTAGGAACCAGTGAAGGCTGCCCTGAAGTTTTCGGCGACTAAGTTCGACCAATGCCTCCAGTTGCTCAGGATTTACAGTTTCAGGACTCAATCCCTGCGTCCTCGACAAGCCGAATCAGATCCTTTGTGCTGACGGATCTCATGTCCACTGGACCTCCATTTGCGCCGGTCACTTCAACACGGTTGCTGGCGGAAGTCCCGTATAGCCTCATAAGCATGTCGACGCTTTTCAATTGAAGGTTCAGGTTTCCATCCCTGGCAGCCTTCGCACTGATTAGACGAATCATTCGCTCATGCTCTTTGCGCCGCTCGCCTACCGACCGACCATCCTCTTCGAGCGCCGATTCACGCCAGCGAGAAAATGCAGCGCTGACGTATCTGGTTGCAGTTCGAAGAGACACATCATATTTATCTCGAAGAAGTTTTTGAACCTCTCGCCTAGACAAACCTTGGAGCGTCAATAGTTCCGCTTGATCAATCCGAGCTTCCCGCTCTTCGTCAGTCGGCCTAGTAATTTCATCTGAGTTTCTTTTAGCCATGCCCCTATATTACCCATCCTCATAAAAACATCAATGTTACTCGACGAACTTTTGGTAGGCACGCCTGAAGCTCATCAAAAAGCTGTCGGGTAAATTATGTCGGTTCAGGACAACATTCAGGCGACACTCCACATCGCCTGCGCCTTCCGTCCATGCGTCCTCTTGATACTCGATTCTCATAAATGCGCTTGCGTTATGCTCGACTGCACGACTTTCTCGAATCTGCCCAGTTTCATTCAATTGCGTGAGCGCAAGAATCGGAACTTTATTTGTCACCGCTATCGCTACAAGAGTTTCACTTACTTGCGCCACCTCACGCTCCCGACTATGCCCGCCCTCATGTCTAAGAAGCTGCATGTAATCAATAACCACAAAATCAAGTTCATCCGCTAATTTCATCTGCCTGATAATTGTGGCCAATTGAAATGTGCTTAACCCCGCCTGATTCAAAATCTTAATCCGATGAGCGTAGCCTTTCATGATTTTCGCTCCCTCCGTTAGCCGATCTAACTGCCAATCCTCAAGCATTCCATTCTGAATAAGGTTTGGACTAATATCACTCTCGGCGCTCAAGATTCTTCGCATAAGAGTTTTGGCGTTCATTTCGAGGCTGACATAGAGTACACGCTTTCCACTGTAAGCCGCATTCCTTGCAAGGTTGCAGCCCATCACAGTCTTTCCTCGCTTAGTCCCAGCCCCAAGCATATAAAGGTTTTCGTCCTGAAATCCGTTTAAGATTCGGTCCAAGTTGGCAAATCCCGTAGGGATCCCGATTGGCTTGGCTCTTTCTTCCGGCGACTTTTTAAAGTTTACTTCGCACTCACCAATTACCTCCCTGAGACCCTCAAGACCTGTACTCATACACTCGTCCGGTCTAACCTCATTGAGCGCAAGGATTCTCCCGATTGCGGTTTGCCTTGCTTCGTTTGCATTGGGCGCCATCTGCGCCTCCGCCTTTGCCGTATCAATCTGCCTTAAAATGTCCCGATGTATCGCTGCCTCTTGGAGCATGTCGCAAAGTTTAGCAAACCACGGACCACCCTGCTCCCCCCTTTCAACTCGCTCGAAAAGACTTTCTATCCCCTCAGGGTTTCGGACATTAGACTGAAGCCACTCGAAGACATTGACTGGATCAATGTCGACGGACTTTGAAGTTAGTTCCCGAATGGCAAGGTGGATATTAGACGATCGCTCGTCAGTAAAGCAGTCAGGGGTCAATGACAGAAATGGAGTTAAGTCACCCGATGTAAACGCCTGCGCGATTACTCGATTTTCATACTCAAACTGATTTACTATTCCGCTCAATTGGTCCTCCTGCATTAGGTGCTCTGGATTTATACACTAAGACTAAATAAAATAAAACACTTTTAAAACGAATAAATTGCTTTTAAATAAAGTAAATCCATGCTAAAGATTCTTTACAGTACAAAGAAAAGTACTTACTTTTTAAACCCTTACAGGGTTTTAATTAATAACTGTATAGGAGGTCTTATGGATCCAGTAGAACAGAGGATAAAGATCAGGATTGCTTCCCTTGGGTATCGAGACATTAAAACTCTCCACAATGATCTGACTGAAAACCTTGCTGATTATGGAAGGAATTACGACTGGTGGTTGAGGCTTAACTCCCATTCAAAGGCTTCAGCGATTTCGGAGGCTGCTGGGTATTTAAAGACCAGCGTGACGGTGCTGCTTGGAGAGCAGGACAACAAGTTGCTTTCGGAGTCCAAGATGGGTCGAATTGATTTGATGGAGGGATAAGTTGAGCCAAGCAAGCAAACAAGCACCCCCGAAGGATAGCATAGGCGGAACTGCCGCCTGCGCAATATTAGGGCTCAGTTCGTACAATGGACCCTTCTCCGTCTGGTCCAAAATCAGGAAGGCGTTGAGTGGAACACTGGAGGAGTCGCCAATTTTAGATGGACCGCTCCTCCGTGGGATTATAAGTGAAGACCCTCTGCTTGAATCATATAGTGAGATATTCAAATCAGAGACCGGACTTCATATGGTCGAACTGCCTCCAGAGCATAGCGTAATCCGGCATCCTGATTTTAGCTTTATTCATGGAACCCCTGATCGCCTGCTTATGAATGACGAGGGGGAGTTGGTGGGAGTTTTAGAGTTTAAGACTTTTGATAATTCTTCCGGTGGATTTAATTGGAGACGAGCGGACTACTGGTCACAGCTAACTCACTACTCCTGGCTATACGAGAAGGTTAGCGGCAAGGCTGCATTAAGAAATTTTCTCATGGTCGCATCCGCAGGTTTTGGCGCTTGGTCGTCACTGGTCGACTGTCTTCAGTCTGGCGACCCATACGGGAGGGCATCTGCCAGGATCTCGATAGACTGGAGGGAAATGTCCAACCCCGCTGACACGGTGGATAAGTACGATAAGGTTCACGCTCCAAAGTTAATAGATTTCTGGAAAAGCTATATTGAGGGCGAGAGTGTGCCACCGGTCGACCATACCGAATCATGCAGGGACAGTTTCCCAATCAATAAAGACGGACCGGTGAAGTTAACTGATTCATCGTCGAAAGAGTTTGTCCGGCTTGTAAAGTTAAGACTAGAGCACAAGCTAAAGGCGGACGACGCAACCACAGAAAGAAAGAGAGTTGAGAATCGAATCATCCAGCTTCTCGACGGACACGGAGCCGCTGAAAATGATAACTTCAAAGTTAGCTATAAAACGAGCAAAGGTCGAAAGGGATTTAAGCAATCCCTCTTCAAGAAAGACTATCCAAATATACACGCTTCCTATATAAAGGAAGGAGCGCCAAGCAAGCGCCTAACAATAACGGAGAAGACATGAGTTTAGCCAAAGAAGTGCATGACACTTTTGAGAAAGTTAACCTATTCAAGAATGGTCTGGTGGAGTGGAAAAATATCGGAAGAACTGACTTAGCTTACCTGAAGTGGGCAGTAGCGTGGAAAGTTTTGAAAGAACACTTCCCTGACAGTCATCGAGAATACACGAAGCATGAGCGACCCGATAACCGTCCTGGGCTTATAGATGTCCTTTATTATACGGACGGAAGCGCCTCAGTTGAATGCACAGTGGAAATAAGAAAGGGCGAGGAGGTCTATCGTCAATCCACCTGGCGACCGATTCTGAACCACTCCAATAAGACAGTGGTCAATCC
>Ga0233415_10000251_pt1 | contig 26386 bp, 30 predicted proteins | sample Na_anoxic_12_MG_FD_188631 | JGI IMG/M metagenome (GOLD analysis project Ga0233415, IMG submission 188631) | Seawater microbial communities from Saanich Inlet, British Columbia, Canada - Na_anoxic_12_MG | ecosystem: Environmental > Aquatic > Marine > Inlet | place: Canada: British Columbia...
GCCAAGCTCCGTGTCGCCAAGCTCCGTGTCGCCAAGCTCCGTGTCGCCAAGCTCCGTGTCGCCAAGCTCCGTGTCGCCAAGCTCCGTGTCGCCAAGCTCCGTGTCGCCAAGCTCCGTGTCGCCAAGCTCCCCAGTTAACGTAGCAATAATTGTAAAATCGGTCGCATACGCACCTGTTTCCACCTTTTCTCCCGTCTGAATATATTTTTCGTACAGGTGTTTGTTGACGATATTTGCGTTTACATTGAGTCCACACTCACTCTTTATTTTGTCTTGAATGATGTGTGATTGCACTGCTTCTTCTTTCAACAACTTGCAGTATTCATCCAAAAACACATCCGTGTGGTCCTGTTTCGAATCAAAATGGCTGTTTAACGATGCAAACAATTTAATGGAATCATTTTTATAATGGGTTTTCAAATTATTCATTGCATTAGCATGACCCTTGCCAATGGCCATGAGATAGTATTTTTCCATTTCCGCATAGTTTTTGGTTACTTGTTTGTGATAATAACCCAAATTATACATTGCAGATGCATCACCCAATTCAATGGCCATGAGATAGTATTTTTCCATTTCCGCATAGTTTTTGGTTACGGTGTGGTGATACACTCCCAAATTATTCATTGCATCAGCATTTCCCTTGCCAATGGCCATGAGATAGTATTTTTCCATTTCCGCATAGTTTTTGGTTACTTGTTTGTGATACACTCCCAAATTATACATTGCATATGCATTTCCCAATTCAATGGCCATGAGATAGTATTTTTCCATTTCCGCATAGTTTTTGGTTACGGTGTGGTGATAGATGCCACATATGTTTAATTTTATTGCATCGGGCGAAATAGAGTTCAACAATTTGTCGTCGGTGTCTTTTCCGTCGAATACATTTATGATATAGTCTGTATAACCCTCATATTTAATGTCGGTAAATAAAATGCCGTATTTCTGTTTAATCTCTTGCAGCGTTTCAAACATGTTAGTAAATGGGATGGGATGATTTTATTCCGTTTGAAGGAATTATGGTGACCATTATATTTCATTTTTACAACACGACGGTTAATAATAAAAAAATATTGCGTTAATTTAGCAATAACCACCATGGGAAAGACAAACGCCTGGATTAATTTCGCCAAGAAAACGTACGCCGACATGAAGCGCACCAACAAAAACGTGTCGTACAGCGATGCCCTAAAGGTAGCGGGCAAGAAGTGGAAGAGCCAGAAGCGCGGAGGAGCCGCCACGGGCGTTGCCGACAATGCCGCCACCGTTGGAGGAGATAATTATGAAAAGGACGCGGTCATTAAACATAGTGCCGACGAATTGGACGCCGACGCCGACATGGTGCGTGCGTCGGCTAGTGGCGGCAAGAGACGTCGCACTAAACGTAGAGGTGGCAAGTGCGGTATCGGCGGCAAGAGACGCAAGAGTACTAAAAGACGTCGCCGACGTTGAGCGAAAAAAGACATTGAAATAAAACAAAAAAAATGAAAATAAACATGGCTTCGACTCGGAACCGTAATATATGAATAAACAAACACAATGCTGTTGTATTTGTTTAGAAACATGTGATGATGATATTCACCAATTTTCGTGTTGCGTCGGGGTCATGCACCTGGCTTGCTTTGCAATCTTTCGAAAAAGTAAAACCGCGAATTTCTGTCCCTATTGTCGGCGAAAAACTCCCAGCCAAGGGATTCATCGACTTATTTATGACAACGACGAAGACGAAACTGTTGTATTTAATAGTATTTTAGATTTCATGTAATTTTTTACTTGCGTTTCTTGCGTTTGTTTGTCTTACGTTTTCGCTTGGTTATTTTCCTTCTTTTTTTGCGTTTGTTTGTCTTGCGTTTCCGCTTGTTGCTTTTCTTTTTATTTCGACGAGACCCTCCGCCAAAATCGGTCAAACTGCCATCGTTCTTTTTCTTTCGCATGAAATTTTTTTCCAGCCATTCGTCGCTTGGTTTGTACGTTAAACGAGGCCGAGTTATTTTCTGGCGTGGTGTCGCACTCTGGCGTGGCGGTGCATCGTGCTTTTGTTGGCGACATTGCTCCAATTGTTGTTCCAATTGTTCAACGCGGTTGCAGCACGAAGCCTCGTATTCGTGCTCTTTTTGGTTTTCCTTTTCGTAATTTTTCATATATTGGTAATATTGTTCATAGGCGTCGTTGCGCGACATTTGCTTATTTATTTATTTATTATACGCAATATTATGGTTAAAATATAGCGATTATATAAATAAAAAACAACATGTCTGTACCCGTGGTTAAAATGCGTCGAAGTATGCCCATATCCGAAGAAAAACAATTCATGACCTTGTTCAAAAAAAACAATAACCAGCTGGCGTCGGCGTTTATCCACATCTACGGAAGCGAGAAACCCATTACGGCGTATTTCCCCGATTGGCAAATGCTGTACGACCTCGGACAAAAAAACGATTTAACCAATGACCAAATGAGCGAACTGCACGAACAATACACCAACATGGCAGGAACATCGGGAGGTAGACGGCGACGCCGCCGTCGTAAAACAAGACGTACACGTAAAATGAAAATGTCAAGGTCAAAAAAAAACAAACGCCGCACTAAGCGATATGCGTCGTTTAAGCGATATGCGTCGTTTAAGCAATACGCGTAATGGTAATGTGTGCATTTTGTTTTGTAGCTGTTTCATTTATTTTGTCGTTTTTCTTATCGTTTTTCTTGTTAAAATCTAAATAGGGAGAACTCGTTTGGTTTTTACCGATCAGCTCATCATCAGTGTGTGCAAATCGTTTGTCATAATGGACGGTCAAAGACCCTGAATTTGTTTGGGTAAAACACGATTCCTTTAATTGTATTGTTAGGTGGGCTCCTGGGTGTACACAAAAGGTAACGAGATAGACGCCGCATGTGGGTAATTCCACTTGTTTGCTTTCGTCTGCATCCAGTTCCACATACACGTTGTAGATGGCTTCTTCTTTTTCTTGGAATGCCGACGACATGGTGCTGCCGTCGGCAAAGGCCAGCGTATCCACGTTGAAGATGTTCGTGGCGGAAATATGGTCGGCATTCAGCACGAAATCCTGGACGGTTTGGTTGAAACAATAGTATAGGCCCGCGTCTTCGAAATACCGCGGGGTCTCGTTGTCCGACATGAGGGGGTAAAACACGGACTGGTTCTGCTCCGATTGTATCTGGGCAATGTGCATCTCGTGGTTGGTTGGTCTTGGTTCTACGTTTGGTTGCGGCTCTGTTTTTGATTGGAATTTGTTTAGGTTTCGTGTGCGCCCGCCGATTTTTCTAAATGATGCCATATTATGTAAATAATATAGTGTATTTTATATTTATATGAATACAGCCAATTTTTATTATATTGGCATCATACTCACATGTTTAGTTATTTGTTACCATTATTTACCATCCGATTTTACCCAAGAAAGCTTTGGCACAAAAATAAAACAAATATATTGCGTAGGCGACAGCATGCTAAACAACGCACGCTACGTGGGTGTGGGCGAGTCCGTGCTGGATTATTTGCAGCTGTTTGGGAAAAAGAATTCGTGCAATTACGTCATGCTGGCAAAAGACGGGGCTCGACTTTCCGACGCGTTTCAGCAGGTGGATGGATTCGAAATTACGCCATCGATATCGAATGGTGATTGCATAGTGATTTCAATCGGGGGAAATGATTTGCTGGCAGGGGCGACCAATATCTTGTCCGAAAATATCTTGTCCGAAAATATCTTGTCCGAAAATATCTTGTCCGAAGATGCGGAAACGCTCTTTCAGCGATTTTTAGATCTGGTGAAAAGTATTCACGTGAAATTCGACAGCACAAATAACAAGACGCAGCTCTTTGTTTTAAATCTTTATTACCCCGCAGCAAAGCCACGATTTCATGGTCGCATTCGGCAGTGGAATGCGTGGCTTGACGAGCATGCGAGTTCGGCGGGATACACGGTGATACACACCGACTCTGTTATTACGGCGGACTCGGACCTTTGTTATAAAATCGAGCCGTCGGCCCAAGGCGGGGAAAAAATAGCGGGCTTGATTGTTGGGGCAACGTGTTGAAAATAGGCAACGTGTTAATAATTGTTTGAGCCAAACACGGAAAATAAATGGACGGATTTAATGTTTTTCGTTTGTCGGCGGCGATTCCTTGCATCGTCGTCTTCGCTGTCGCTACTATTGTTGTTGTTGTCGTTGTTGTTGCCGTAATACTTTTCCTCGTCGGACTCTTCCATGAAGATGGGGGCGCATTCTTCCTCTTCTTCTTTTGTGTTTTCATCGTGGTAATCGTCCAGGTTTTCGATGCACGCACTAACAAAATCGTGAAAATAATTAATCACCTTGGGATGCAGCACTATTTCCTCTTCTTTTTCCTCTTCTTTCTCGGCATCTTTAATGCTTTTGTTAGACTCCGCCTCGTCTTTTTCTTTATCTTCTTTCTCTTCTTCTTTTTCTTTTGTATTGTTGGTATCGTCGTCATCCAACAACAGCCGCTGCACAATGCGTTGAATCTCGTCGCGGTACTGTTGTTTTTTTAGCTGAAACGTGGTTTTCTGGGTCTTTTTCTGTGCGGCTTGGTACTTGGCATACATGCCCTTGTTCATTATGCACTCTAAAGACAGGCGGTCGGCGAAATTCATGTGGATTATATTACGTAAAGAAATTATTTAATTAATAATTCCTATAATAGAATTACGCGAATAAATAATGAATCAAATGTTTAGAGGGTGCATCCACTCGCCACCTTTAACCAATAATAATGACGACGACGACGACGACGACGACGGAAGCAACGAGGCGGTTGCGTCTTTTAATCCTAGGGATGAATACGAGTATCGGCAAAACATTGGGACCCAAGAAATCGTTGTGCATGACTTGTTTGTACGTCGCGTTTCCAATTATTCGCAACACTTTCACACTTATTCCGAGTCTAAAATTATGCAAAGTGGTCATGCGATATACACGTTTAAAAGCGGCGACTACGACGGCATCCTGTTTGGTCGGCATTTTCACACGCACCGCTCGCCCAAGGAATTTATCCACCTGTTTATTTACTCCTTTATGCACCTATGCGACACCCTTTGTATTTTACAAAATGAAAACGTGGTGCACGGAAACTTGGATTTATTTGAAAACATTTTGGTGCGAAACGACATGCCAATCATCGCCGACTTTTCTTTGACCCTGGACGGCCTGATGCGCCGCCCCTATTCCGCGTCTATAATCAACGGAATTATTCCGTTGGAGCTGCATTTGATTCGCTACATTTCGCAGCATCGGTTGCAGAGCGTGTCGGACCAAAACGTAGAGGACATTGTGTATGACGTGTATTCCAGCCACGAATTGTTGGATGCCGTTTCGGGAGCAGAGGAAGCGCTGCGGGGCCAGGCTTATTTGATGCGGTTTGTCAACAAGTCTCGGGCCGACATTGAGGCGGTGGTTTTACAAGCATCTAAAACGTGGGACGTGTACATGCTGTGTGCGAATTACTGGAAAATCCTGAAAGAATTTAAAGGGTCCTGTTCCGCCGCGTTTTTGCCGCATGTTAGGCTGTGCGAGAAACTGTTTCGCAACAACATGCAGGTCGACCCAGCGTTGCGTTCTGGGTCGGCGTCGAGTTGCAAAGAACTGATGAAGAAAATATTCAGCACGTATCGATAAATAAAAAATGATTTGAAAAATGATTTAAAAAGAAATGGATTTAAAAAGAAATCATGGGAAATACTGTCGGAACCGTATCTTGGGATAAATCCGAACATGACGATAGTATCCGAGTGTCGTTGCAGGCATTGCAAGAAACATATGGCTTGACAACGCCCGACCCGAATTACATGGAATACGACGGCGATAAACAGAATTATTTTGGTGTAGAAAAACGTGTGTTGTGGACTGACAACGACCAAGTAAAGGCGTTTCTGTACGACGCGACCCAAATAATGACGGCCCAAAAGATGCAAAATATAAAAACCTATTTCACTTACCTGCCAATGTAATTATAAAAGTGCATCATCATTGCTGGGTGTTACAGGAATTTAACAATAAAACACTAATCCATAAATAATATCTTGCGACAATCTTCGTACGACATGCTATTTTTACCAAACACGTCGTATTCGTATTGGATTAATTGCCGTATAAAAGAGGCATTGGGACAAATATGGGGTCTCACATGATAGACTTCTTTCATCGACGTTTGTAGCGTCAGATTGCATTGTTTTATTAAATACGCAATAACAACGGTTGCAGACCGACTAATTCCGCAAATACAATTGACCAACACTGCTCCAGGGTGCTGTTCCATTCGCTCGTCTATTAATTTTGCAATGGTGTCAAAATGTTTGTGCAGGTTAAACGTAACATTGTCTTCTATATCGAAAAAATAAATCTGAATATTTTTCTTGCTCTTTCTGTTATTTATTTTTTTTTTCCATCTTTTGCCACACAAATAATGGTCGTTATATTTTTCTCTGCGATGAACGATTCATTATTGGCATCTGCTATGTCGCCCAAGTATAATTTATCTTCTATTATTTGCGTCATGATTTATATTTATATTTATGTTTGTTTATTATTATATTGATTTATATTAACTATAAAAGCAGCATGAGTTGTTTGTCCAGCACCGCACCCATTAATATCGACCCCGAAACCGTATCTGGGACGTGCGATCTGAAATGCGATTACCAGTTTAATTATACCGACAGCATTTCAACCGTGACTAATCGCGGCGACTACCTTTCTATCAACTACGAGCCCGCCTCTTCCGCACCTGGCGTGCGGTTCAACGCCTACGATTATTCCGTTTCCGAGATTCGGATTTACACGCCGTCTCTGCACACCTTTCGCGGGTTCAAGACCAAGGGCGAGTGCATCATTGTGCACACTTCCGCGTCTGGAAACTCGCCCCTTTTGGTGTGCGTGCCTATTCTCGGGGGGCGCAACTCGTCTGCTGGCTCGCAGTACCTGTCGCGGGTGATTCGGAACGTGGCCAAGACCGCGCCTGTAGACGGCGAATCTACACGTGTTGGCCATTCGTTTGGACTGAACGATTTCGTGCCTGCCGCCCCGTTTTTTTCTTATACGGGGACGCAGCCGTACCAGCCGTGCCAGGGTGAAAATTATTACGTGGTGTTTGAGCCGTCTGTGTCTACAATCGGCATTTCCGACGCGGATTTAGAGACGCTGGGCTCGGTGATTCGCGAAAACGCTTATACCGTGAATGACGCGACGCCTTTCTTTTTTAACGAGGCGGGGGCGACGCAGGGACTCAGTGGCGGCGGGGACGACATTTACATTGATTGCCAACCGGTAGGAGAGTCGGAGGAAACGACCGACGTGGTTTCTTCAGATTCTGGTAGTAATTCAGTCCCTGATATTTTTCAAGGCGACGTGCTAAAATATTTGTTGATGGTACTGCTGTTTATTTGCATGCTGTATGCGTTTATTTTTTTGCTGAATTATTTGGGCAGCAAGGTTGGCAATAAGGTGGGTGGTAGTCTTAGTCTTGTCTAATAAAATAAAAAATTGCAAAAAAAGGTCAACCATAATAATTACAATCCATCAATCAACATGCCATACCTAGTTTACAACGTTTTCACTGACGATGGCGTCATCCTGTATCGCCTGCTTGGAATGGGGTCTTCCGTTCAGAATTCCATGGGTCTTGGTCAACAAGATTTGAATAAGCGCAGTGCTAATGAAGCTAAGGAATACATGACGTTGCACGGACACTCGTTTCAAACAAAAAAGCTGAAAATGATGAATGAATCGCTCATGCTGTCTCGCAAGGAAGTGGAAGCCCGTTGGGGAAGCGACAATCGCGACAATTTGTTTGGATACGTCATTGAAAAGATGGTTCCAAATGTGCCCGTCAAAGACAAGGCTTACAAATTGGCTTGGGTGTAAATATCATTACGAAAAACAAAATAAAAAAACAACTGTAAATATGTTCCTTTGTTTTTTAATAATTTCCTTCAAAATATAAAAATGAATTTAATTATGCTTGATATTATATACATCAACCATAATTGTTATACAACATGCCCTACTTTATTTACAACGTTTTCACCGACGACAGCATCATCCTGTATCGCCTGATTGGCGTGGGAACGTCCGTCAAGAAATCCGTCAGTCTCGCTCAACAGCACATGGACAAGCAAGACATGGACGCGATTCGGCATAAAATAACACTGCACGGACACCCATTGACGGAAAATAATAGAACGGTCAATACCACACTCATGCTGTCTCGCAAGGAAGTGGATGACCGCTGGACAAGCGACCGCGAAACTGATGATAAAAGCCATCAGAACAATGACGTGTTTGGATACGTCATTGAAAAGGTGAAAGAAAACGAACCCATTGATGACCAATCTTATCAAATGGGCTGGATGTAAATAATTGTTGCAAAAAAACAAAAAGAAAACAACTGTAAATAATGTTCCTTTGTTTTTTGTTTTTTTATTGGGTTTATTTGACCAACTATTCGTGAAAAAATAAGAATTATCATATATTTATACTTAAATGATTCCAAATACTACTAAAAGTCCAGATTACAAATTACCGTTTAATAATATCTTGGCTGACAAAAATAAATCTAATTTTGAACTAGTAATTACAAGATTTAATGAAAATATTGGTTGGAGCGATAATTATGAAAAATTTAGAACTATATACAACAAGGGAAAAAGTGATTTAAATTGCGAATATATACAAAGAGAAAATTTTGGAAGAGATGGCGAAACCATTTTATACCACATAATACATAATTGGGACAATTTATCAGATGTAACTTTTTTTGCCCAAGCAGCATTGAATGACAGAAATGACCAAATATTGAGTATGGATGATGTTGATAATTGTATAAATTGCAAAAACATGCATGTTTGTAAAAAGAGACGAGGACCGCCAAAACATGAAAAGTATTATGATTTTCCTAAAAATTTGGGTCAAATTTGGAGTGAAATTTTTAATGAGCCATATTCTGGAAATTATACCTGGGGTCCGGGCATGTGGATAAGTGTCACAAGAGAAGTTATTAAAAATGTTCCATTGGATAAATATAAACAATTGCTAGATATGTGGCATAAATACCATGATAAAAAAAACGACCCAACTGCAAGATTATTTGGTATTTATTTGGAAAGAATATTGCCCCCCTTTTTTACACATTTGCACTTTAAGACGGCAACTGTTTCCGTGCACTTGAAAAGTGAAATGGTGTAAAAAATCAAAAATCAATCTCAGACAATGCTTTGATTGCGTCTTCCGTCACCGTCTCGGGAAACTGTATCTGAAATAAAATGACCAATGAGCCCGTGTGTTCGTCCCGCTGGATTCCCAGGTTGGGGATTTTCTTTATATAATTCGGGGCAATCACGCGGCCCGCATTATTAATTGTATACGTGGTGCCGTTTAGGTGCTTAATGGAAAACGAAAACCCGCACAGTGCTTCCTTCAGCGTGATTTTGTGCTCAAACACCAGGTCCAGGCCGTGCCGCTTAAACTGCGGAAACTTGGCGTTGTCCAAGCGAATAAAGATCTTCACGTCGCCCTTGCACGTGTCGCTCAGGGTGTTGCCCTTGTTTTCCATGAGGATGATTTCGTTCTCGTCCGCGCCCTTTGGTATTTCCACGTACAAGATTTCCGTCTCGTATCGTTTTTCGCCGTTTTCCATGTTCCACCGCTCAATCTCCAGCGGAATAAGGGCGCCGCCAAACATATCTTCATACGTTACCGTGAGCGTGCTGACGAGCGGCGTGGGTCTTTCTCTGTTTTTTATATTGCTTTTTGTCTGCGGACCCGCGGTGCCCTTGGAATTAATGTAATCATTCATACTTTGACTCATACTTTGACTCATACTTTGACGAAACATGGAATATGGGCTAAAATCGTTGTCGTCCTCGTTTTCCTCTTCCCCTTTTGGGTCACTATAAAACATATGAACGTTTGGATTTCCGTTGGACGATTGGGAAAACAGTTGAGCGAGCAAGTCGGCCATTCCTCCTGTGCCCAAGCCGTGCCCGTGGCCGTGACCGCGACTGCTGTTGTTAAACATGGAATGCGTGCGACGTCCAAGGTCGTAGCTTTGGCGTTTTTGGGCGTCGCCCAGTACCTCGTAGGCGGCCGAAATGGCCTGGAATTTCTTGGTGGACTCGGGGTTGTTTTGGTTCTTGTCGGGGTGGTGAATCATGGACAATTTCCGATACTCTTTTTTTATTTCCTCGAGGGTCGAGGTTTCCGAAACGTTTAATATTTTATAATAATCGGGCTCTCCGTCTGCGTCCTCTGCGTTCATAGTTAGTTGAGTTTTTTATTTTTTAATTGGTTTTTATTCTTTTCTTTTCTTTTCTTTTTTTGTTAGTTTGTTTGAAAAAAATAATTCATTGTCGTTTTATGATTCAAGGTTGCGGTTGCTGCGGTTGCTGCGGTTGCTGCGGTTGCTGCGGTTGCTGCAGAACTGGTTCCTGAATTGGGACGGGCATTTGTGGGGGAGGTGGTACTGGCGGCCCTTTTTCTATTGGTACGGGTACGGGTACGGCGACGGGCACTAATTCGGGCACTTCCGAAATCACTTCTTCTACTGGTACTTTCGAAATTATTTGTTCTACTGGCACTGGTACTATTTCAGGTACAGTGGCAGAAGGAACCGCGTCTGGTATTTTCATTTCTTCCAACACAGGAACAGAAGCTGGTGCTGCTGCTGCTGCTGCTAAAATAGGTGGCTCCAGTTCTGGCACAGGCACGTTGGCAGCCAGAATATTTTCGTCAATGTTGTCAATCTGTTTCTGCACCGTCTCGAAAACCTTGGAATCGATGATTGCCTCGTAGATTTTCACGCCATTGGTGAAATCTATTTCGCACTGCAGCGTCAGTTTGATGATACGCTCGCGGCACTGCACCACGAGCTCTTTCAGCTTTTCTTCCGTGATTTCGGGATTGATTCTGACCGTCTTTTTTTTGGTTTGCGGGTCAACGGTATAACCAAACAGCTGCGTCAAAATATCCATCAGCGCTTCTTGGTTCTTGTTGGCATTGGTAATCATCTCGTTTAGCAAATCCGCATACTGTTTAAACAGTTTTTGGCTCGTGGTGCCGCGCACGTGCTTGTTCCACGTAGGGTCTGAGCCTTGGCAGTGCGGCTGGTCGTGGTAATCGCGGAGCTTAATGTCGCTGAATTTAGTGACGGTGTTGGGAAGCGTTGTGTTGCCCGTAAACACCTCGTAAAATATCCGCAAATCCTCTTCAAATATTTTCTTGGTTTGGTCCGTCATGTCGTCAAACTCACCCGACTCTACATTGTACTTGTCAAAATACAATTTCATGAATTCTGGGATGCCTGGCTCGTCGGTTAAGCGCATTGTGTTGCTTGCTCCTTCTTGGTCTTTTGTTTCCTTGTTCTTGTTCATGTCGCACACCTGCGGATGGACATTCACCGTTTCCTTGTTGGGGTCTGCCGAGACAGCTCCGTGCCCCCTTTTCAACGATTGGATACGGCGGTCGCACAAACTCGTCTTGTGAATAATCTCGTACGCAATGCTATCTGGGACTGCGTCGGCTTTTTCTAAAACAGAAACTTGGTTGGTTTCGCCGCTTTCCGGGTCTGTGTACTGCACCATGGGATTCGTCGTGGTCATGATGGCGGCAAACAAATGGGCAATCGTCACGTAAAACTTGGCAATGCCGCGGCAGACCGCCTGCTTGTTTTCCGCCGTGTCCAGACGGTCATGCAGCTCGTCCTTGGGCATGAAATAAGCCTTGTCTAATGTATTTGATTCTTTGCTGTTGTTGTTGTTGCCACTTTTAACTCGCTCTTCCAGATACCCAATATCCACCGTGTCGAAGTATTTGTTTAAAATATTCGTGGTCAAGACCACCATCTTGTCGCAGTATTCCTTTTCGTTTAGCCTTTTCAGCGCTTGAAAACTAGACGTGGTGATGTAGTGGCTGGCTAAATAATCCATGAGCTCCGCAGACGTTTTCGATTTTAATTTTTGTTCGTCCTCTGCCGATGCCTTGTTTCCCATTTGGTTAAGGAGCGTTTATGTATTCGTGTATTTTATTATTATCTTGAAAAAATAATTATTATGGGTAAAAAATAATTAATAATGATTATACATATTTATACACTGGGAAACGACGGCGTCATGGCAATGCCGCAAATGCCCGCATCATCCGTGGCGTCGCTGCGCCCAATTCGGATATACCCGTCCTCGCCCCAGCCGTCGCCCCACGAGTTCTTGACCAACCAATAGTCGATACCTTCTTCTATATAATCTTCCATTTCAGTTTGGCCGTCAGTTGTGCCATAACCAACCACGAGGACGCCGTGGTCCAGGTTGGTGCCGCACTCTGTGGAGGTCAGGACGCCGCCCGCGTACATCTGGAAATACCGCGTGTCTGCCTCGATGGCCACCGAGACGGGCTGCTTGGCTACCGCCGCCTTGAGTGCCAGCTGGTTGTTCGGCGTCACGTCCCAGCATTCGGTGAAAGAAATCTCCGGGTCTGCAATGGTACTGATGCAACCGTTTGCAGAGCATGTATTGGTATCCAAGGCAGTATAAGGATACTGCGTCTCGGTGCACATGCTGTTTCCAGCCATCGCATACTGAAACGCGCCGTCCATCATGCCGCCGTTGCAGCCCATGTTGCCGTAGCGAAGCCCCGCGCAATCCACCAGCTGCTGCTCGGAAATATCCGTGAGCTCGCCTTCATGGATTGACCACGCACCCTCCATCGCTCCCGCCGCCGAAAACGCCCAGCAACTACCACACTGTCCCTGGTCCTTGACGCTCGTTACCGCATTGGCATCGCGCCAATCCTGAGACTCGGGTAAAGACGCGGTTGCGTCGTCACTCGTGAATTCGTTGCACTTGGCGCCAGGCAAAGTCACATCGCGGTCGAGGTTTTCCAAACTGTAGCCAAGCATCGACTCGCGAAACTCGGCCGCCGTCCAATCCGCGAATTGGTTGATGCCCAGCGTAATGCCAGACTCTTGCACGGTGCTCGTGTTGTTGTTGTGGTCCCAGATGTACTGGATGTTCTCGCGGTAAACCGCGAGGCGATTGTAATACTCGACCGAATCCTCGGCATACGTCTTGCCAAACTCTGTGCGAAACTCGCGGAAATCGTTAAACAGCGACGCATTCGTTAGCGAAGCGAGCGAAAGGAGGGTGAAATACGTAAAGGTGGAGGAAAACATGATGGCGAAACTAATTACTACTAATTGTATATCTACAAGGTTTAGTTCTAAATCATTTTTTTGTAAAAGTGAAAAAAAGGAAAAATGATTTAAAATATTTGGGCAAACTCGCATCTAAAAAATGAACGTATTCACAATCCATCGCGATATTTGTATTTATATTGGTCTAACTGCAATCTTTGTTCTTTATTTATGTTTTAATTATTTGATTAAATATATTGCGCACAATAATTTCGATTTTATTGGTGGGTCATTTTTAGAAATAGGATTGATATTAATGTCATTATTGTGTAATATGTTATTCACGGCAATATTAATCATGTTGTTATTAAACTGGGGTAGATTGTCACCAAACCATTGGAAAAAAAGAGATAAAAATACCACTGACATATATGGTAGGATTTGTTGAAAGAAAAGAATGATGGAAACCCAAGACTTTTACGATTACGCGGAAAAAGTCCGACAGCTCAATCTCCACCCCAAACAAGCGGGGCAGCTGGCCGTGTATGCAGCCGCGCCTTTTTTTTGTTTAAACCACCTCGTATTTTACGGACCCCCGGGCATTGGAAAATACTCGCAGGTGCTGCGATTCATTCAGGGATTTAGCCCCAGCGATCTAAAATACGAAAAAAAACTAACCGTGCGCGACGACAATGCCAAAATAAACGGGTACGTGATAAAAGTCAGCGACATTCACTACGAAGTCGACATGGCGCACATGGGGTGTCTGTCCAAGCTGATTTGGCACGCGGTCTATGGCCAAATTCGCGAGGTCATTTCCACCAAGGCGCATAAAATCGGGTTCATCGTGTGCCGCAATTTTCACGGGATACACAGCGAACTGCTGGACATCTTTTACAGCTACATGCAGCACCGATGTCAGTCATCTCGCGTGACGATTAAATTCATCTTTTTGTCGGAAGCCGTCAGCTTTTTCCCCGACGCCATGTTGCACAGCTGCGACATTGTGGCCTTTCAGCGTCCCGCTAAAATAGCTTATACCCGCATCTTGCAAAAGAATTCTGCTTCTGCTTCTGCTTCTGCTTCTGCTTCTGCTTCTGCTTCTGCTTCTGTGAAAAAAGCATCCGTAAATCAAAAGGTAATGTCGAGTCAGATTGTGGGAAACATTCAATTGAGCAAGCTCTGTGCAGAAATAAGCAGCGGTTCAGATAAAATCAATGAAGCTACAGTCGAAGCCTTGGCTGAGGCTACGACCGAGTGCAATCTGTTGCAGCAGCCGCATCGACCGATTTGCGCGATTTTATGCGAATATTTGGTCACCCCCCCGGCCATTGTGTGCGTGCGAAACGCCTTGTACGACTTGTTCATCTACCATTTAGATTTATGCGAATGTGTGTGGATGCTCCTAGGTGAAGCTGGCGCTTTGATATGTAAAAAAAAAGAAATGGCGAATAGCGAAAAAACAAAAGAAGTGTCTAGTGTATTGATTGCGGGATTTCAGTTCTTTGAGCTATACAACAACAACTACCGACCCATTTACCACCTGGAATTGCTGTTTTTTAATTTAGTCAAAATAATACATTCGTAATTTAATCATTATTTATTTATAAATCATTATTTATTTATAAATCATCATTATTGTCGGCACAAGTTTATTTAGCACCGTTGGACAACCAAATACCGCCCTGGAATTTTACACCTTTGAAGATTTAAGTTCGCACTCAGGGAGTAGAACGACCAAGTCATCAGTCAACAAACATAAATATTCATCTAGTCGTCGGTTACAATTGTAATCCTAGCACACCATGACATCCAAAGGATGTTCCATTTACTACGTAGCGAATTAAACAAGTTTAATATACACGTCAGCGGTTCTGGTGACGGTCTCAAAAGCACCGCCGCTAACATTGGCCTGGCTAGCATTGCTGTTAATGGTATACTTGATGTGAAACATATCGGCGACTTCCAGGGGAAGTTCAGTTCCGGCAGTGGAATCCAGACTACCGTTCAAGATGGCGGCCTGGGAAGAGTTCAGCGTAATTGCAATTGTGTTACCAACACTCATCGTAATAGTAATCACATCGCCCTTGGCATAACCAACTCCAGTTGCACTCACCTCAAGATTATCAATCGTGGCACCTGTAGCAAACACGTTAACGGTGGCATCGGATGTGGCCGAACCACCAGTTACGGCAGCCGCCGTGGTATCAGCGAGCGTGCCAGTGACAGTGGTACCATAATTTAACGTGAAACGGGCCATATTGGCGGTGGTATATCTAAGTTGGTCATATATCGTTTTGCACACCACAAGTTTAGCGGCATTATTACTAGAGCCAATCACACTATGATAGTCTGCATTGCCCGCGGTGGCGAAATTGGCAGACACCGCAGCGGAACATGTTTCAGTTGCAACTCCATAAGAGGCAGCCACCGCAGATTCATTGCTCATCATATCAATTGCTTCGGGAGAACCAAATATGGCGCGCGACAGTTCCGATAAATAATCAAGGGACGCAGCGGGGTCAGTGGTGTCGCCGTTGGCAGCCGATATGTCACTCAGGACATTGGCCGTGTATACAGCACTGAGAGACGCATTAGACGCATATAAAGCGGCGACGTCCCCGCTCGAGGAGGTGGCGTTAGTATCTCCGACGATATCTAAACCCTGCTCAGTCATCAGTTTGACGCCTTCGTCCGAAACATCGTCCGTACCATCTGTGTAGTATTTAAAAATACGCTGCCAATCGGCGACAGGGGCACCGTAGTAGAGGCTTACATCGGTACTACTCATGGCAGCAGTATTGCTACCAGTAAATGTACCAGCAGTATCGAGAGCAGTGCTCGTATCCAGGGTAGATAAATAAAGGTTAAGAGAAGACATATTAACACAACTAAATATTTTATTTTTTTCCTAAATATAAAATATTCTCCGATTCGCAAGTCTTTGCGTTTTTTTCCTAAATATAAAATATTCTCCAATTAGCAGGTTTTTTCCTAAATATTCTCCAATTCGCAAGTCTTTGCGTTTTTTTCCTAAATATAAAATATTCTCCAATTAGCAGGTTTTTTCCTAAATATTCTCCGATTCTTCGATTAGCAAGTCCTTGCGAATTTGTGCCAACACTTCCATGTCAATAGGAATTAATTGTCCATCGTCATTCACGAGTTTATAACCCATGCTAAAGTATTTCAAAATTTCTGGCTTGATGGTAGCAACTGTATCCATGGATGCAGATGTTTCCAGAATCGGTCCAGAAACAGACTTGTTGCTCAACAATTTGTTGTAATCTGCAAGTAAGTTATTGTACATATTTGTTTGTTCGGTAATTCTGTTGCTGCAATGTTTGGCACCTTCGACCGAATCAATCATAATGCGTCTGTAATTTTCATAATATTTGTTACTTGGTATTTTAGATACATACAGCAAATCGGCAAGTTGTGCATAATTATCGTAATTAACCAAAGTGTTTAGTTCATCGCTGCCGTCAACAAACGCGTTTAATATATTGGTAATTGGTAATCCGACATTGTTGTACAAGTTTGCATATTGACTGTCTGAGCACTTGACGGTTCTTATTTTTTTTACCTCACTAAATAAAGACACTTTTTTTTTATTATAAAATGTCATATAACGAATTATTGAAATAAAAGTATATTTTAATATATAGCATAACAACAAATATGAATAATCAATCATTTCCGCCCATGAATAATCAATCATTTCCGCCCATGAATCTATCTAATCATCCAGTAATTCCGCCGAATTATTCGGCTACCGTGAATACCAACGACACGCAATACCCGCCTGGCACGGTGAATCCCATAAAAATCAAAACCATCACAAAGTCTTTAAACATTGACAGTTATTTCCGAACAAATTACGATACCACCACCTCCACCAATTTTATGTGGAATTTAATTCAGCCAGAAACCAACGTGGTATCCATTCGTTTGTCGTCTATAGACATACCTGTATTATGGTATTCAATTACCGATAAAATGGAACGTAATGTGTTTGATATATCGTTGTACGACATGAATGGTTATCCAAACATAAAACACTCCATTGTCATTCCTGCAGGAAATTACACGAGTGACACATTCACAAACATGTTGAACATTATTTTTAAAAAGCAAGGCAATGGGTTGGAATATTTAATTTCAGACGTGGATAGTACGAGTTCAAAAACCATTATTCGAGCAATGGACAGGGACGACATATTGTCGGATCCAACTGGACTAAGTTCGCACGCCGCGTTTGACATTACCAATACGCATTACGCCCCGAAATTTCATTTTGCGCTGGATTTTTTCCCAAGCGCCAATAAATATTCGTCAAAGAATAAAATACAGGAATTCAAACGAACCATCGGTTGGTACATGGGATTCAGAAAATACAAATATAATGTAAATCAAAACAACTTAATCCAACATTTAGCATTTGACCCATTACACAATTCGTTGTTTTACGAATGTGGGATTGAAAGCGATTCGTCATATAGCAACACTCATGAAAATTATATTTTTTTATCCGTAAACGATTACAATACCAATTGTGTGTGCCAATCCATCATGTCGTCAAATGGGTTAAATTATATTGGCGACAATTTGCTGGCACGAATCACTGTGAATGTCAACAAAAATGAAATATTATACGACAATGGTTACGACCTAACATTAAAAAAAAGAGAATACATGGGCCCAGTTACGATTGATAAATTAAATATAATTCTGATCAATCGCTATGGCGAACCGATTGACTTGAACATGAATGATTTTTCCTTTACCCTGGAATTAACTAAAATCTACCAGCATAATTTGTTGTCATAACCAATACGTTTGCGTTCATCATTTTTACACCTTTTCTTATTTATTCGTTTATGTATTTATTCGTTTATGTATTTATGTGCGACGATAAACTGCTTCATTGTAATACAATTATTCCACTGGAGCGTCATCGGTTGCTATACATACCCAATCATCGGCTTGTTGTACCCCGTCGTTGCGGTAAACTATGCCATAGAGGCGCATAAATATTTGAATTTATTCATCAATAATTTATTCATCAATGCCGCGTTTATGGATAATATTACGATACAATAAATGACGACTATTTTACAAGATAACGTGGAAACACCATGTTGCAGCCAAACGAACCTATGCCACGCTGCCTTCCCTAAAATCAGTCAGCGGACTTCCTCTAGTAGCGCCGCCCAGTACCAACGCCTTAAACAAATTCAAAACACGGTGCGTGTCGCAGCATCTTCTTATACCATGAATCTGGCGTCTCTGTCTGCTTACCAGGGTTCTTTGGATGAAACGCAAACTGTGCTGAATTCGGGGACGCCTTATGTGGGTGGCGGCGGGGTCAATTGGAACCAGATGAGCGACCGCAAAGTGCCGCACGTGCAAAAAGTGGTGACTGCGTCTCGGGGCAAAAGTAGTGTGAAAAATACCATTACGCGGTTGCGTCCTGGTGCGGGGTCGCCTGGCGGCATTGGCGTCGACATCAAACACAACTGCTACGACCGATATTTGAACCGATTGAAAGCCGGTTATTTGGGGCGCGGGCGCGTCCCCTCTCGGTATTTGGAGGAAACGAAAAACCTGAAAACCTCGATTGTGTCTGTTGGTCAAAGTAGTAATTGCAATAAGTGTGATAAGTGGAACGACGGTGATGGTTCGGACAATGTGGAGTTGTTGTACCAAATTGGATGCGAACCCGCTAATGAATCTTCTGTTGCCGCGAATACGCATACCGTGCCCGTGATTTTGTACGAGGTGGGTGCGTTTGTCTGGGCGCGAAAGTGCAAGCGTCTGCCTGGCAAAGAAAAGGCGCAAATCATTAGCATGACGACAGACCGAAAACAATACACGGTGAAATTCGCGGATTGCTGCACCATGGTGAAATCGTACGCGGAAGTGCAGCCGTATGTGAAATGCGCCGAGAATTTGTTTCCAATTTCATACGTGAGCAACGGGGTAGTTACCACGTGCGATTACTTGGAATTTAAAAACTACCAGGAAACATGGAATCAATGATTCTTTTTTGATTTCTTTTATTTTAATTTATTTTTTTGACTTGAATGGATGCAACCTAACAAAGATAATAAAAGAAATATGAAAATTGGTATTGTCGGAACGTCCAGATATGGAATTGTGAGCGATGACGTGGTGCAAAAACAGATTGAACAATCATACCGCGATTTATTGCAAAAAGTCGGTGATTCAAACGACATGGAAATCGTTTATGGTGGAGGCCATGTTCCCATGGCATATTTCCATTACGCGTTGGAAAAAAATGTACCAACGACTCAATTCATTTGCAACAGGGTAAAAACAAGGCCGAAAGAATCGCAAACCATTATTGTGGGAAAACAATGGGGAGACGAATCCGTGGCATTTTTGCAATACATTGATGGTCTAATAAAAATTGGCGGCGGACAACAAAGTGAAAAAGAAAAGAATCAATTTCTTCAACTCAAGCCAGATGCGCTTTTTTTAGAATATGAACTGCCGCTTATCTGATTCCACATATGTTGTGTGTTTTATGAAATATATGTAAAATTTGACATGGTACACATCTGTGAAATCGAATGTGTGTTTTGTAAAATACACACATACATTATTCTTTTATTTTAGAGTCGTCCTAACAAAAGAATAAAAGAATTGTAAAAAGTTAAAGAAATATCAATCAAATTGGTGGGAGAATTTGGCATGGGGCATTTAGTAAAAATAATGTTAAAAATCAAACATGGTACATATCTATGCAATCGATTACGTAATTTGTAAAATGCACACATCCATTATTCTTTTATTTTTTGATTGACCTAACAAAAAAATAAAAGAATAAAAAATAGTAATCAAATCGGTGGGTTGATTTGCCTTGGAACAAACGGGTTAATTATCTGGCGGACGCGTGTAGAGTGCTACCCTAAGTCGCCCATAGGATACGATTGTTTCGCCGATGTCTCATTTATCCCCCCATATAAAGGAATCGATAAATGAGACATCATTCGCCAAGTGACTGGTGAAATGGTCTGGTATGATTGATAAGTAAATTCGTCGGCAATTGCGTTGGTCTGGGCGATTGCTTTCGATTTTTAAAGCGAAATAAAAAGCAAAAAATAAACGGACTGATTGGTTGGTTTATTTTCTCTTTTATGTACAGATGTTTATAGTTTTTTGTTAGGTTGGCTGCGCATTTAGAACGCGGCCTTTCGGCAAAGCGGGCAGTTGTTTTCTTTGCGCGTTTGGCAATTGTGTACGAGCATGTTGCTGTAGCATCCAGTGTGCAACGAGTGGCCGCACGCCAGTTTGCATTGCGCATGGGACGGCATCAAATTTTCCATGCAGATGGGACACGCATCGATGTTTGCTTCGGCGTTTTCGCGCTGTATTTCTTGCACCATGCGATGGTTGTGAACACACTCGCGCGCCAGTTGGGCGTTGGTCATCTTGGAAACAGGCTTGTTGGTCTTGTTTGGAACGCAGCGCATTTCTTTCAGGTTTGAAAGAAGGGTTGTCAGGAGGGCTTTCAGTTGAACTCGGTCCAAACTGCGGACGACACAATGAAGGTTGTGCCAGTCGCCAGTTACTAAAGAAGCAACAAACAAGTCAGTCTGCCTTGCCTTGTTGCACTGTGCGGTGTAGTGCTTTGTTGAGTTGCACGTTTCACACGCTCTTTTGTTGGTTTCCTTGGTTGCCTTGGCGACGGACATGTCTGTCGGTGATGTTGCGTTGATTTGATTCTTTTACTATCTCTGTCTGTTTAATGGTGGTTCGGTTTGGCCTTTTATTTTTCATTTTTATTTTTCAAGCCTTTTTCGATTTATTTTCTTTGAACCGTGCAATCCTGAAAAATATACACATATATTAGAATTGTATGGCATTCGCATCTTATTGGGTTATAAAAGAATCAAGAAACCACTCATGATTCGGTAGGCTAGTGGCGAAAATAAAAAACGTCAAAAAACGGGCAAATTCGAAAAATGATTTAAAAATTGTGATGAAGGTATCATCGATAATTTATAGCTAATACAATGTAGCACTTAATATAATTTAAAAACCTAAATCATTGGTCTCTAATCAAAGAGTTTTGCCCTCACTATGCTAGGGGTGATTAGTATGGTAACTACCCGCTTGGTTAAAAATGAGTAAAGCGGGGCACAACACGGCGTGAACAGTCGCAGCATATTTTGGGCATTCAGTTGCCTCTGAGATAGTCTTCGACGGTTGATTATTCTCTAAAAAGAGGTGTATGCGGAATTAAAAGACAAATAGAACTTGTGTTAATTTGTGCCATTGGTTTCAGTTACGAATGGCCGTCAGTGTTGTGGTACATTTAACAAAATATGTGTCAACATGTGAATGTGAAAATTGGTTGCTCTGGGTCAGTTTTAGAATTGTTCTTCCCATTAATAAAAACAATCACTTGGAATGGTGCGGGCGGCCGCGTCCAAACCAACCAAGTTTTTTTTCTTCTTTTTTCTTTTTGATTTGTTCTTTTTAATTTGTCATCGGCCTTAAGTGACGATTGATTCGCAGGTAATTTGCAGATGATATTAACTCATTTATTGCTTTTAAAACAAAAAAGCATGTAAAGACATTGTCGTATAATAAGTAATAGTAAAACATGGAATCCAATACGCTCGACATTGTGGATATGATGGACAACAATCCCATCGCCAAGTTGTCTGGGACATATCAGAGCAAGTTGCTCAACAAAATCAAGGGGGAATTTACCGACCTGGAACAGCATTTGTTCGTCACCAGCTTTTACTGTTTTTTAAACCACCATCCGAAACACGATTTCGTGATTGACTTGGACAACGTTTGGAAATGGGTTGGGTTTGCCCAAAAGGTAAAGGCTAAAGCATTGCTAGAAAAGCATTTTACGGTTGATATTGACTATACATGTTCGCTTTCCCAAGCGGGAAAGAAAGATAATGGCAAACATGGGGGACATAACAAGACAACCTTTCTTCTCAGTGTCAAAACCTTTAAATCGTTTTGCATGAAAGCTGGTACTAAACGGGCCGAGCAAATTCACGATTACTATATTAAATTGGAAGAAGTATTGCAAGAGGTGTGTCATGAAGAAAGCGACGAATTAAAACAGCAACTTGAAACGGCTGAACATCAACTTGAAACGGCTGAACATCAACTTGAAACGGCCGAGGTCGATAAATATAAAATCAGAGAAAAAACCCTCGTTGAACAGTTTCAAAAAAATACCCAGTGCTTGTATTACGGGATTATTGACAATGTTAGTAAAGATGGTGAAAAATTAATCAAATTCGGTATTTCAAACGGCCTAAAAAGCCGAATGGCGACTCATCACAAAACGTATTCCAATTTTCATTTGATAAATGCGTTCAAGGTGCAAAATAATTTAGAGATTGAAAACGCCGTCAAAGAACATGCCGAACTAAAACCACTGTTGCGGACGATTTCTATACGCGATTACAATTATGTCGAATTACTTTGCGTGGATGATTTGGCCCTGTCGCAATTAGATAAAATTATTAAAGACATCATTCAGACCACCGAGTATAGTTATGAAAATTATACCATGCTGATGGATGAAAATCGGGCATTAAAGAAGCAAGTTGCTGCGGCCAATGAGAAAAACAAAACCAACGATTGCATTTTGCTGAATGTCGAAATTCGGCATCTTCAGGCCGAAAATAAAATACTCACGAAAAGCTACAACGCATTGGCCAAGGAAAAAAATGCCGCACCTATCAACATTACCGACGAAAACGAAAACAAACCAACATCCATGGTTCAAGTGTTGAAACGCCCGGTAAAAAATAAGCATGGCACATACGAGATTAATAAAAAAAAATACACCAAATTGGCGGGAAATAGAACCGAAGTGTTTAATGAAGTCGCATACAAAACTACTGGCGGTCTCATTAAAAGCGATTTAATCATCAACGATCGCGGAAAAATAATTTCAAAACAAAAATCCGTTCAAGAAACCATATATCAACGGTTAGTTGTTTGCGGTATTAATAAACCCAAAGAAACTGACGCTCCTTAAGTGACGATATTTTCGCAGAGGGATTTATCCGACAAAATAATCGTACCCTACTCATTGACGAAATGAATCGCATCATGTTTCCTTATAGCGTTGCGTCTTGTATCCAATATAAAGAATCGAGAAACCAGACATCATTCGGCAGGCTAGTAATGAAACACTCCATTGGATAAGTTACAATAATTTCGCCGCCGCATCGACATAAAAAACGCAAAAAAGCATATAAAGAGAACTTGCTATATATAGTGTGGACAAAGCAAAAGAAAAAATATCAAAAACACTGCATTTCAAAAAAATGATTTAGAATATTCCTACTGTTTATACTAGCCAATCACATGGGGTGATTGGATTATGAAACATGGGTTTCATTTACTCGGCTAGCTCAGTTGGTAGAGCGCCAGCCTTTTAATCAATAAAAGTCAGCTGGTGGTCAAGGGTTCGAGCCCCTTGTCGAGTGTTTCGGTTCATAGCCGACAAAGACCTGAATATGTCTCTAAACTATTTATCGGCGTTATATGCCTTAAGCACGGATGGCCGAGTGGTCTAAGGCGACGGACTTAAGACCCGTTATCTCCGGATGCGTGGGTTCGAACCCCACTTCGTGCAATTAACCCTATAACCTTGACATGTTTCTAAACTGTTTTATACTCGGCTAGCTCAGTTGGTAGAGCGCCAGCCTTTTATAATATTTAAAGGCAGCTGGTGGTCAAGGGTTCGAGCCCCTTGTCGAGTGACTTTGCCATTCACATGGTGAAAAAAGACATGAATACGTCTCTAAACTATTTTTTCATTTTACTCGTTTAGCTCAGTGGTTAGAGCATTGGTCTTATGAGCCAAGGGTCGAGGGTTCAAATCCCTCATCGAGTATTTTCCTTTTTCCTTTATTTTTGCCTTTTGTGAAAATAAATCATGCGTATTCTTTGGTGCATTGTTATAAACATCGCGGTGTGACTGGGGGTCTACTTCTCGAGTCAAATGATTAACGCACTTCGTATTTGTCGCTGCAGCGGCGTAAAACCCACACGAAAAATAAACGCAAATGCTTCCATGCAAACTCTTGGGGTCCATGGACACAAATTCAATTATTATACCGCCAGCGAAATAATCGTATCATATGCTGCGCCAGCGAAATAATCGTATCATATGCTGCGCCAGCGAAATAATCGTATCATATGCTGCGCCAGCGAAATAATCGTATCATATGCTGCGCCAGCGAAATAATCGTATCATATAATCAAAAATATTCATCCGATTAAACATGCATGCGTCATTCGATGTCGCTGACCTTATCTTTTTTATTCTCTTTTCCCCTTTTCTTCTTCAAAATATCTCTTGAAAATATGTTTAACCAAATACCCGGAGGGCGCCCCTTTGGGGTCGCTGTGACAAATCAATTAAATCGTGCAATCCATTACAATATATCAAAATGGATTTCACACGCGTTACTGTCTTGATTGGATAATAATAAAATCCAGAAACAACTCATGAATCGACGGGCTAGTGGCAAAACCAAAAAAACAAATACTGGATTGAATTCAAAAGGATTCCATGATCCGCATTCTAAGATATGTGTGCTTCGAATGTTGTTGTTTTCTTTTTCTTCTTCAAAATATACCTTGAAAATTTGAATGAATAATAAATGAAAACATAAAAAATAATAAATAAATTATGCATGGAAAAAGTGGGCGATATTCAAAGGAGATGAACAATAAATAGATATGTGTGATTCGAATGTTTTTTTTCTTTTTCTTCTTCAAAATATCCCTTGAAAATATGTTCAACCAAATACCCGCGCCCCTTTGGGGTCGCAGCGACAAAATGAAAATAGAATGAAAATAGAATAAAAAAGGACGGAAAAAGAACAAATAAATTATGCATGAAAGAAGTGGGCGATATTCAAAGGAGATGAACAATCATCTATCAATTATATCTATCAATTTTCCATCTGCTTTTTACCCTACACCCGCGATGACCCGCGGGGTCCTTGGAACTAAATCAAAGATATACCCCCGCTAAGTATCATTCCAACCTTTGCGAGAAGAGTGCAATCCATTACAATATATCGTATATTGTTTGTTTCGCACGCGATACTGTCTGTGTTGTTTAATCATAATCCAGAAACCACTCTTGATTCGACTGGCTAGTGGCCTAACCAAAACACAAATCCTGGGTTGAATTCAAAAGGATTCCATGATCCCCATTCTAAGATATGCATGCGTCGAATGTTTTTTCCTTTTTTCTTTCTTCTCCTTTGAAATTTCCCTTCAAAATATGTTCAACCAAATACGCAGTGACAAAATGAAAAAAGAATAAAAAGAACGAACAAAATAGAACGAATTTAATTATTTGTTAGGTGAACAGATTTTCAAGGGATATTTGGATGAGTCTAAAATGAAAAACATAAAAAATAAACTAATAAATTATGCATGGAAAAAGTGGGAGATATTCAAAAAAGATGAACAATCATCCATGAATTATATCTATATATTTTCCATGTGCTTTTTACCCACGGGGTCCTTGCGACACCTAACTCGCTTTAAGACTTCCCCCCGCCATTCGTTTAAATCATCGGCGCGAGACTTGAACCTCTAAATTTATTCGCTATTTTATTAAACGTCGCATTAATTTATACCGTGCAATCCACTAAAATATTTCGTTGATGTTTCACACATGTTATTGTCTTGATTTATTTATAATATAATCCAGAAACCACTCTTGATTCAACTGGCTTGTGGCCAAACCAAATACTGGATTGAATTCTAAAGGATTTCATGATCCCCATTCTAAGATATGCATGTGTCGAATGTTGTTTTTTCTTTTTTATTCTTTGAAATATACCTTCAAAATATGCTCAACCAAATACGCAGTGACAAAATGAAAAAAGAATAAAATACAACGAAAAATACAACGAATTTAATTATTTGTTAGGTTGAACATTTTTTCAAGAAAAATTTGGATGAGTCTAAAAATGAAATACATAAAAAAGAACTAATAAATTATACATGGAAAAAGTGGGCGAGATTCTAAGGAGATGAATCATAACTAAATCAAAGATATACCCCCCGCACCCGCATCGCAGCCAACCCGCGGTGTCCTTGGAACTAAATCGAAGATATACCCCCCGCACCCGCAGCCAACCCGCGGTGTCCTTGGAACAAAATCGAAGATATACCCCCGCATCG
>Ga0233415_10000252_pt1 | contig 26315 bp, 37 predicted proteins | sample Na_anoxic_12_MG_FD_188631 | JGI IMG/M metagenome (GOLD analysis project Ga0233415, IMG submission 188631) | Seawater microbial communities from Saanich Inlet, British Columbia, Canada - Na_anoxic_12_MG | ecosystem: Environmental > Aquatic > Marine > Inlet | place: Canada: British Columbia...
ATGCAGTTCTTGAAGCTATTACAAATCAAGGTTTTGATATAACAGACCCTGAGTCTGTGGCAAAAGCTTTGAATTCAGAAGCAGTTTGGGCAGAAGGAAAAGAGCGTGGTTTTAAAAGAGGTATTCCAATTGCTCTTGTAGATTTACTTACTGCAAAATTGGCAGGTAATCTTATAAGAGTTGGAAGCGTAGCAAGTGTACCTGCTCGAGTTGCAGCGTTAACTGCAGAACGTATGATTGCTGACCCTATTGGTGAAGGTTTTGGTGAACTTGCTGCTCAGATAACAGTAGGTGACGACATCAACATAAAAGAAATTATGGCTGAGATGGGTGGTGCTATGGGTAACAACACATCTAATATGAGCATCAATCTTATGCTTCAAGCTAAAAGCAGAAACAATATAGAATTAGCATCAGCATTTAGTGATATAGAGTTTATGTCTAATGAGTTGTCATCAGGAACTAAAATTTCTGCTTGGGCAAACAATATGGAACGTCTTGGTAAAATAGATTCAGAGACTAATCAACGTATACAGATGAACGTTGGTTTAAGAAAGACTGCGAGAGAACTATTAGATAATACAGGAGCATTTTCAAGAGTAAAAAGAAACGGAGCAGTAGAAACAAGAGTAATGCAATTACTTGCTGCCAAGGACAATATGTCCTCTACCCCTAATAGAAAAGCAGTCTTTGGTCCTAAAATATCAGAGATAAATAAAGAGTTATCTGATATACTTACTACCCGTGAACTTAAACCATTAAACGAACAAACAATACTTGCAGGTCAAGGTGTGTTTTCTGTTGGAGAACAAGCTAATGTTTCAGATATAAGAGAAGGATTACCATCTTATAAAATAAAAACTAATAGGTTTGGTAGAATAAAGCAGGTTTCTAAAGAGGAGTTTGTAGAGTTAATCAAGAATATGAGTCCTGCAGAGTTAACTCGTATGAGTGCATCGGTAGACAATGATGATGAGGTTGCGAAATTTGTAACAAACAGACTTACTGAAGCCAACATAGATGAGAAAAGAGGAACTAAAAGAACCACTGAATCAACTCAAGAAACAACCGAGTCTACTCAGGGAACTACTGAATCAACTCAAGAAACAACCGAGTCCACCCAAACAACTGAGTCTACTCCGGACACCGGAACGGGACTTGTTGCAAACAATAACGGTGCTGCAGTGTCTTCAAAGACACAATCAGAATTAAGTCCTCAACCACAAATAGAACAAGGGACAACTCAACCACAAATAGAACAAGGGACAACTCAACCTAAAATAGAACAGGATAATCAGAGGCAAGAGGTTAGTGACTTTGAAGCATCTTTAGAAGAGGAAGAAAAAGGAACAAAACCTAAAGTAGACTTTAGAGTAGAGATAGATGAGACAACAGATGAGAATACAAAGCAAGAAGCTGAAGATGAAGTAACCAACTCTATAAACGCAATGGAAAGTCCAAACGTTGATGTTTCGGTTACACCTGAGGAAATGACATCAGAAAAAATTGATGTTGAAGAACTTAATAGCAGAACAGACAGACCACTTAAGATTACTAATCTTAAAGTAGTTAAAGGTATTCCAACTATGTTCAGCATCACTGACCAACTTACTACGGGTACGGTTACTAATCCGGTAACAGGCAATGTTATAAGTGAACTTAAAGGTGCTATTGGATTTAACGGAACAGTAGGAAACGAACAAGCAGCTTGGGCAAATGTAGAAGAGAAAGAGGCTCAAACAATAATCAATAGAGCCGAGAGGATATACCAAGAGAACGAAGCTTTATTTAAAGAGTTTTGGGCGAAGAACCCTGAGTACAATGGTTTAGTTCCAATGAACATTGTAAAGATGGGTCAAGATGCTATGCAATCTAATGAAGCAGTTGTAAGAGTATTGGCAGATAATGTAAGTACATTACCTAAAAGAAATAGAATGTCAGCAGTTCGTGTTTTAAAAACACAGATGAAGCAGGACCTACTTAAATTAAAAGCTAAACCTGAAGATAAACAAAACGCTACTGATAAAAAGAATATAAAAAATCTTACTGAACTATTAAAGAAATTTAAAGAAGCTAAGGTTACAACTATGGACCAAGCACTTACTCCTGAGTTTGTAGAGAATATGTCTTTGCCTATGAGAGCAAAGTTGGTTGGATACCTAACCACAGGAAGTATTCAGGAAGCTAAGAGTAAGGAAAAGAAAGTTGGAGGAGTAAGTAAGAACACAAAGGCTACAGTTAAAGAACTTCTTAAGGGTGTTGAAAAAGATGCAGTTAAATTAAACTTGGCTCAAATAACTAACCTACTTACAGACCCACAATTAAAGAACGTACCTATTGGTAATGTTGTTTCTTTGGTTGGTGTTGATGTTCTTAATCCCGGTATAATTGAAACAACACATCCTAATTATAAGTATGGAGTGAGAGGGAAGTCAATAGGTATACTTGAAAATCCACAATCAATGGAGACGGTATATCCTAAGGCATTCGAAAAAATAATGGCTAAGATGATTACCTCAGAAGAAGGTGGTAAAAAGTTTGCTGCTAAAACTGTAAGAACCCAAACAACAGGTGTAGGTATTGGTGTTCCGGATAAAGATTACATTGGTATTATGGCAACCATTAATCCTGATGAGTCTACCAAGCTAAATGCCTTTATGAACTTAGCGTTCCCGTCTGTAGTAATTAATTCAGACGTAGATACATTTAATAATGTAATGTCTCAAGACAACGTTAGAACGTATCTAAGAGGTGATGAGATTATTTATGGGGTTACAGTAGACGGAGACATCTACATTAATCCTGAGGTACACGAAACTAAGTCTTCACTATACAACACATCTATACACGAGATGGGTCACGTTTGGACAGACTACTTACAGACTACAAAGAAAGGTAGAGAGATTTACAACAAGGGTGCTGAGGTTGTTCAAGAAACTGATGAGTTTAAAAAACAATTAAAAAGATTTGATGGTGATGTAGACAAAGCCACGAGAGAAGCTATGGCTATTCTTATTGGTAATAAAGGAGAGACAATTGTTAATGGTTCTATTAAGTCCAAATTCAGCGAGTGGTTGATTGGTATGTGGAACTACATTAAGTCTCAATTTAAAATGTCTAATGACTTATCAGCAGAAGAGATTCAGAACTTAACTCTTGATGCATTCTTGGGTACTGCGTTAGCAGACATCTTTGCAGGAAAGCCACTAAAGATGACGGAGGCTCAAACTAAAGCTTTAAAAAATCCTGAAGCTATGTTTAGTTCCGGGATGAATATAGATAGTATTGTTAAGAGAGGAAGAGAACAAGGCATTAATGACGAGTCTATTAGAGTGGTATTAAAAAACAGAGGTTTTAGTACAAAGGAAATCAACAACGCTATGATAGTAAATCTTGGCTTAAATGTTCCTATGCCAAGAGTTTTTGGAGATGTTAATGAAGGTGCTAAGGTTGGTTTTAAATTATTTAATAATGTAAGAACTGCAGTAAATAAATTTGCTTTTGATAAGACGGGTAGAATTAAAACCTTTTCTGAAATAAGAGAGAAAGCATTTGAAACTTTAAAGGCAGACCCAATATTTAAAATTCAAACTGAACAACTTCAGAATGAAATGCTTGTAGCATTTGACAGAGCACTTGGGATAAGAAGCAACTCCCGTGTTTCAAGAGAGATAAGTAATATTAAAAAGAATCTTAAGCAAAGAAAAATAAGTGCAGATAATATTACAGAAGCACAAAGAAGAATGCGAACAGTTATTCGTAAGCTTTTACCTGCAGGGAAGAACTATTCTAAAACTGTAATTAATAGATTGCTAAAAACAATTAACACCACTACTCCTAAAAACTTCGTAGGTAAAATGTCGGAGGTATTGAAGCAGGTTGAGATTGAAAGAAACAATGAAAAGAACAGGGTAATTAAAGATATCCTAACGATAGTAAAAAAGAAAGCAAGAAAGTCTAAAACCGATTCGGGTAAGGTTAGGTCATCAGGATTAGATGCAATAGGTCAAGCCTACTTCTCTCAGGTGAAAGAGGTTTTAGATGCTATAATGAAGCAAGACTTCGAAGCATTAGAACAATTAGCAGATAGTGTTAGAGACGAGAAGATTACAGAAATACTTCAGAAACAAGAGCAAGGAAAGAAACTTACATCAAAAGAAAAATTACTTCTTGATAGAAGAATTGCACTTGATTCTTTTTCAGATGTTATGACAATGGAACTCGAAGATGTTCAGGAGTTACTTCAGGATGTCAAGAGTGCAAGAAAGGAATCAATTCAAAGATTAAACAATAGAAAAGAAGAAAGAAGAAAGAAGGTAGAAGAAAAACAAAAAGAGTTTAATGAACAGATGGAAAACGACTACAGTCAATTGTATGACGAGAACGGTAATCCATTAAACGAAAATAGTCTACAAAAAAATCGACAGTTTATTAGAAAAGCATTTAAAGAAAATGGTTTGTTTGGAGCAGTCACTGCATTCTTTAATCAATTTAAAGAGGATGGGGTAAAAGATTTAACTGCGAATGGTGTGGCTAAGTTTATGCAAAACTATGTTACTCACTTCAAAACGTTTACTAATATACTTGACAAATTTAAAGACGGAGTATTTACTGAAACATTCTTTAATGTGTTAAACGACTTTGATGAAAGAAATCTTCAAGGTATTAGAAGAACTGAAAGTGATATGAGTGCTATGACTAATTCTACTCACGGTAAGAAATGGACTGATTGGAAATATTCATTAGGAACTGATGTTAGAGAGTTCTCATTTATAGATACAAAGACAGGTAAAAGAACCACTGATGTTTTTAACATAGACCAAGCAATGAGAATCTATGCACTATCTCTAAACCCAACTCAAGCAGAAAAGCTGACTAAGATGGAGATAGACATAGAAGCAGTTAAAAGTTTTATTGGTCAAAACAATCAAGAGTTAGTAGAGCAAACTGTAGATTTTTTAAGTAACAAATATTTTGAGGAGACCAACTCGGTTTACCAACAAGTAAATGATGTTAGTCTTGGTTATGTAGAGAACTACTTTCCTACAAGAACAATTAGTAAAGGAGCAATCACCAACGATATGATTCTTGAAGGAGAGTTTAATAAAGTGTTTACTGCAGAGTTTTCACCTGCACTTAAAGAGCGTGTTGATTTATCAGGAGATGTTCTATTAGGATTATCTTTTAGTGAGGTTATGGAGGAGCACGTTAAGGCTATGGAAAAATACAAAGCATATGCCGTAGGTGTTAAAGAAATGAATGCAATACTTCAAGACCAAGGGATACAAAATCTCTTAAACGAAACAGGTATGAAGCAATTGTTTTCAAGGTCATTAAACTATGCTATCAATCCTGACTCAGGACCACAAGTAGAAAGTGCTGATGTGGTTACAAAATTACAGTCTCTGTTTACAGGTTTTGCCTTGGCACTTAAACTTGTTCAGATTCCAAAACAGATGTCTTCATTTATATTTGCGTGGCAGAAATATAAAGCATTGAAATCAGGAAGATATATTCCGGGATTAGATACGCTTGGTTTTATGAAGGACTACGCTGAGGTATTATTATTCTTAAGAACAAACATTAAGGAAGCAAGAGAGGTATCTGCAAGTTTTGACAATCGTATCAAGCAGGGGTTAGAAGGTGATGTATTTGGTCTTGAATCCGGTGGTAGAACTTTTAAGAAAGCAAAAGCACAACAAGGAAAGAAGGGTGCTGCAGCAAGAGCGTTTCAAAAGGTAAAAGGATATACTACAGTAGCAGGGGATATACTTGGGGTGCTCGGATACAAAGCTTTGTATAACAGAGAGATTAGACGAGGTGTAGATAAGAATCAAGCACTAAGAGATTTCAATGACTACAACTCTACTCAGCAATCAAGAAGAGCAACAGAAAAAGTAGGACTTCAGCAAAGCACAGATGCTCTTAACAGAACATTTACAATGTTTGGTAGTTCTTTATTTTTAATGATGAACAATGTTTATCAATCTTCAATGAGCATTACTTCAGATGTTATGAAGGGTCCTAAAGGTTGGAAGAACATAAAAAGAGAAACTGCTCGTAAATTTCTTTTAAATTATTCTTTAGCAAACGTTGCGTTTACTGCAGTGTCATATGCACCTGCATTACTTCAGGGTAAGGATGGAGAAAAAGATAGAGCATACAAAGCATTGAGAGATGCAGCTTTGGGACTTAACCTAATCTACGCTATACCTATTATGGGTTCTGCAATTGAAACGTTAATGGCTTACATTGAAAAAGATAGAAAGCCTATATCTGATGTTGTAAACCCTTTAACATCTGTTTTTAGAAAGATGTACAAGAGTATGAAAGATGTAAGTGGTCCTGATGGATTAGTTCAATCAGCAAGAGTATTGTTAGAAATTTATTCAGGAATGCAACTTGATGCACCAATAGGATTAATAAAACTTCTTGGAGGTAGTGGAGAATCGGATGATATGTATGATGCACTTGGTATCACACCATCTTACAGACCGGGGTATGGGCAAAGCAAAACAAAGAGTAAGACTACAAAGAAAAAGTCAACTAAAGCTGAGTCTAAAAGAACTATAAAAGCTATTGACCCTGATTTGTATGAAGAGTTGTATGGGAAAGAAAGACCTACATACGATGCTGAACAAGAAGTAAAAGCAATGAAGAAAGAGATTAGAGATGAAATTAAGAACTCATTAAATTGATGATGAAAGAAGATGGATTAGGTCTACACCTTCTGATACTTTTAGGTAGCCTATTTCTTTTGATATGGTTTGTTTGTTTGCGAAATCAGTTACTTTAGGAAGGTCTCTATGGGACCATTCTATTTCATATTGTTGCAAATAAAAACCCCAAACACCTTTAGGTGTGGAGTTTATGTATACCGGGACCGTGTCATAAGTTTTGCTACGTTCCATTAAAGCATTGTATTTCTTTCGTTCAATGATTAATTCATCGTAATGTTTTCTTCTACACTTTAATTCTATATCCATCTTGTATGTAGATGAATAGCAATCGTACCTACTATTCGATAACGTTGTAGGGTCTAAGTCGTGTATGAAGTTTTCTTTTATAAAGCTAAATAACTGCTGCTCCGTAGCAATCATCGTGTAGTCATATGTCATCCTCAATTGATATTGATATATCCTTTAAGATAGACTGCAACAATTTGATTTGTTGTTTTAAAACATCAAAGTCTCTGTCAATTAGAGCCTCGTATATTTCATTAGTAGAGTCGTGAATATTGTCCATCAGGTAGTTGATGTGAGCGATACGTTCTTTGTCATACGCTGATGGGTCAGGAGCCATTCTATAAGGGTTCTTTTAATCTGTTTTTAGAGTCCATTGTATGTAAGAACAATGTTCCCAAGTTTGGGTTAATAGTTTTAATAGCTAAATAAATTCTACGAGATGTCTTCTTAACTTCCTCTTTATCTTTTTTTGATGAGTCAGTTCCAAGATGACAGTGCATACTACAATCCATTTCAAGAAGCCTATCTTGCTTTTTATCATTGGACCAAGTCTTATACGATAGCACTTTATCTATGTCCTTTGTCGTAAACACCATTGTAGAATTGATTTAATTTATGCAAAGTTACGTCTTCAGTTCCGGGTCGAGTTCTTTCTTGTATAACTTTAAAGAGTTCGCTAAACCTTTTGTCTTTTTCTTGGAATTCTTGTAGACGTAATTTAACCTTTTCTGTTTCCGAAGATAGTTCTTTGTTTCTAATTCTCAAAGAAATTAGTTCTTTTTTTAGTTCATTTTCTGAAGCATAATATATTGGGTCGTATTCTCTGTTGAATTCTGATTTGATTTTTTCGTAATTATTTCTCAACACTACGTCTGTTTTAACATACCATTTAAAGTTTTTAAAGTAGTGTAACACTGTTGCGTGGTTCATTAACATTGATTTAGCAATAACACTACACCCGTACCCTTGCTCGTTAAGGATAGTGGAGTATATCATTTTTGCGTTTACAATATGTTGTACACGACTTCTGTCTTTTCGTACATCAACTCCTAAGAGAGTTTTCACTATGGTCCGGAGATGTTGGAACTGTTCCTCCTTCAAGTATAAAGTTTCGAATTGGCTCATATTTATTTATGTATGATTTGATTGAATTGTTATTTGATATAAAGTCTAAGTATTCTTCAACGTCTATTTCGTTAAGGTCTACTAATATAGGTCTTTCGTTTTCTTGTTTTAAATATTCTACTACAAAAAATATAGGTTCAGTCTTTTTAATTACACCTGCTACCTCTTGACTCCAACCATTTTTTATAGGAAGGTAGTCCATTACTGCAACAGTCTGTCCAATTATTATTGATGCATCGTCTACTTCGTAGTAACCCAATTGTTCGTAGAACCAATCGTCTACTTCATAGGCTAAATTATCCTCTAAAAACTTCAGTTCTAAATCCATATTTCTCTAATTCTTTAAGTCTATATTTTTGCAGTTCTGACACTTTTCCTTTTGGTGTCTTTACCTCACTAAAGATTACATTAGAGTTGGGTGGTATAGCAAGTATATCCGGTATACCATTTTTATTTGTCTTAACTAATTTTAATACATAATATCCTTCAGCTTCTAATTGCTTAATTCTTTTTGATTGTATTTGTTGTTCAGTCATCCGTTCTTTCTGTAATCCTCAAAGAAGCCTATCGCTACTATAAGGTTCATACTTAATGAAGATGCAACTTCAATAGCATCGTGATAGTTGTGAATAGATAGGTGTATGTGACCCACTACCCAAAAAGGTATTGCTAAATTTTGACTAATCCATATTAACAAAAATCTAACAAACTTCATTAAACAAAGATAAAATATTTTTATTTGAAATTATATTTATAGTTATGTCTTTCAACCTCTATCTTTTGATTTGCAAAGCAAGTCATTCCATTTATATGACTATCAGTAGGTACAAAGTAATACCATTTTTTTAAACCGGGGATGTAATAAAAAAAGAATGCTGCTCTTTTGCCGGTATTTTTTTCATAAATAATAGTTGCAGTATGGTCGCTTGTTGGTATAATTTCCTGCACACTAAAGGTCTCATTATTATAGTTGTTCTTTCTGTCTTTATTTGAATACCTTCTGCAAACTTCGTCAGAAAATATTTTTAATTCCTTAGCTATATCTTTGTTCATATTATTTTTTTAAAATGATTTACTGTAAAGTCTTTCTTCTTTGATACTGCTTTATAGATATCTTTTTCTATTCCACCTTTTGCAAATATCCAATATACATCTGACTCTAATCTATCCTTAGTTGTCATCCTATCTCTTGACTGCCAATAACTTGTAGCACTAAAGTCTATGTTGTAATATACAAGTGCCTTTGCTTTTCGTAAGGATATACCCTCACGACCTGACACAATTTGTAAGGCTATAGACTTACTTGTGTCTTCAAAGACACTTAGTTCTGTACATAGTTGGTCTCCGTATATTTTCTTAAGTGCATTTAGTTCTTCTTTAAATTTATAGAAGATTCCAATCTTTACATCTGCAAAGTTGTCGTGTATGAATTGTGCTTTAGAATAATCTATAATAGTTGAGTTGCCTGATTCAAACTTAATAGTTCCTGAGTATAATTGATGAAGCTTCATCATAAGCTTTACGGGAGTGTCTCCAAGTATAACTTCTTCCTTCCCTTCTACTACCCTATGTTTTTTTAATTGAGCCGTAAGCTTCTTTGTAATCGGCTCAACGTCTACCTCAAGTATGTGTTCACGAGTGTCTACTTTAAAACCTGCTTCTTTTTGTGAATACGATATAGTGTATGGTTTCATATCATCAATAATTTTTTGATGCCCATCGTGGTAATCGTTTATGTAAAGAGAATTGATTTTTCTTTGCTTAACATTTACATACTGTTTAGAAAACTTATAAAAGTTTACAAAGCTTGAAAAGGGATTTCCTTTTATTCCATACACCTGATGGTACATCTGACTATAAGACTCAGGAGTTGGTGTGCCTGATAGTAGAATTACATTTGGGTTGTCTGACTTTTGTAGTAGTTCTTTTACCTGCTTGGCACGTTTGCTTGGTTTAGGAAATGCTCCCATACTATGTGACTCATCTAATATTACTAAATCAAACACACCTTCTACTTTATGTAATGATTCATAATTAATAATTGTAATACTAAAGTCGGGGTTGAGCAAATCATAATCATTTTCTATGCTGCTGATTGCTTTTTTCTTAGTGACAAACAAAACATTTTTTTTGTTCTGCAGTTTAGCTATGCCTAAACTTGTTAATGTCTTACCCGTTCTAACCTCCATTGTCAAGTATAGAAATCCTTTTAGTATAAGTATCTCGCTTCCTTTAACAATTATTTTTCTCTGATATTCTCTAAATTTTATTTTGGTTTTTTTGTTTTCCATTCTGTCTTTATAATATGAAAGACTATCGACTGCTCTTCGCTCTACAGTTTCAGAATGTTCGTAGCATCTCTGCTCAATCATCACTGCATTCTTTCCTCTTCCGGATTTTACTATTTTGGTTTTGAATACAATCCCGTGTAGTAACTCTGACTGACGATACATCATCTCGTCTGAGTAGCCGGGTATTCTATCCATTACATAATCTCCTTTTCCTGAATATATTTTTGTAACGCTGCACATCTTCTGTAGTCTTCTTGTTCTGTAAAATAATTTAAAATCTTTTTTAGTTCTGTAATGTTTGGAAACCTTTTGGCTATGTTGTGAGCGAAGTATGGATGTCTTCCATCTACTATCTCTTCCCAATCATAATCAAGTATAATAATGTTGAATGAATTGAGCATAGCCATATGAACCTTATTTATCATAGGTCCATAGTTTCTTGTTTTACTTTTGGCTTTACGATGGTGAACCATCTTCCGTTCATATCTCTACCTTCAAGTGGCTGAATGCCGGTTGTAAATAATCCAAACGCTACTAACCATCTGTAGAATCTTGTTCTACTTATTGTCATCTTAGCCTTTGGTCCGTAATCAGGATACTCTCCAATGAAGTCGAAGTATAAGTCTTGCATCATAAGTTTCGTGTCTATTCTTAGCTTATCATTTTTCTGATGACCCTCAATAAGTCCACACCATTCGATGAAGTCGTGTGATGTCTGTGCAGATAGTTGTCTGATTTTTAGATTGACAAACTTACTCTTAACTAATCCCGTGTTTAAATAATCTTGTAAGCAGTAGGTCATATAATTATCAAAGAGACACCACTCATCTTCATTCCACTCTGCAAAGAAATGTTTCTTAAACTCATCTATTGGAGTAAAGTTTTTATTGTAGTGTTGGTGAAGTTCAATCTCCCATTTTCTCCTTTCAAAAGAATTACCTGCACCTTTGATTGCATAGTTAGTTGTGATTGCAATCTTTGGTGACTTGCTAAATGGAATCTTTATAGCATCTTTATTCTTTTTCTCAAGAGTCAAACCCTCTGTCACTACACTAAATAATCTCTCGAAATCAAAGTGCTTCTTTACATCATCAAAACATAATATCTGTGTGTCTGCTGATACTAACTGATATGGAAATGATTTCTCAAAAGCGAATGCCTTACCATCTATCACTACTAATTTTTTCATCTGAGACAATGCATTCATAAACAAACCTTTACCCGTACCACCTTCAGGGTTGTCTGATATAACCTCATCATTAAGTATGATTGCCGGGCAGTAACTTAAATTTTTATATCCGTGCATCATATACCCAATTGTACTTTCCATTGTCTTAACTCTGTCCTTGTCGTTACCACAGATGTTACCAATAAATATTGAGTAGTCACAAACCTTGTCATCACATATTTTAAACTTACGATTGATGATGTGGTCTTTCCATACATAACCTCCTAAATCAAGATAGTCTATTGGTTCGATAGTACCCTTTGATATTTTTACTGCACAGTTCTGATAGTACAAGTAAGCCGAGTCTTTTGTGTCCTCTATGAAGTAGATGTCTATTGTTGATAGTAGAGTAAGAAACTCTTCTCTAAAGAATCTAACTTGGTCTGCAAAATAATTGTATACACTTAAGTCCTCAATCTCTTGTAGGTAATTAAGAACATAATCCTTGATTTCCTTTTCTGATGTGTGGTCTATAAGATTGTTTGTTACCTTAACAAAAACATAATTCTTACTGCCTTCGGGACAATACTTATAAAACCCATTGTCTTCTAAAAACTTTTTAAATGAGAAGTGTACAATTTTTATAACTCCCTTATCACTCTTCTCCCAAAATGTTTTCTTTGCTTGTTCCTTTTCAATGTTACTTACAATGTGGTCTATTGATTCTGTGTCTAATCCCGATTCACTAAGTTGGCTTTTGATTTCTTTTTTTGATACTCCCTTTCTAAGTTTATCTTTTATAATTTGAAGTCGCTCATCATCTTGGTAGTATTTTGTTCCGTGGTTAGCCGTGTTGCTATAGGCACTATCAATTGTTCTGTTAATTTCTGATTGACTAAAACCATTACCAACGTATCTATTTAATATGTATCCGGCTAATGACTTTGCAATTCCATAATCATTAAAAGCCATAGCTAAAACAAAACAATTTTGATTACGCTGCCCTTCAGACATTGGATACTTTTTCTCCCACCACTTTACAAGTATCTCAACAATCTTGTTCTCATCTGTAATTGGTATAGTCTGTTGGTCGTTGTATCTGTTTACCTCTTGGTATTCCGTTTCGGATATTGTATCCCACAATTGTGAGTTCTGATTCACATAAATTAATGGGTCATATGATTCATAACAAACTCTTGAGACATTCTTACACATCTTATCAAAGTATGGTGATTCATAATATTTTTGAAGTGAATTAAAATACTTTGTATGATTGTCTGACAATGCAGGTATCTTGACTAATACTTTTAGTCCGTTTCCTGATGGAGATATAAATACACAATAAGTATGTGGGTCTTTTGTAAGGTTTTCTTTGTGTTCAAGTAATAGCTTTTTCTTTTCGTAGCCATCAAAGTCCAAACAAATTATACCTGAATGCTCAACGATTGCAGAGTCTTTTCTTTTGGTGAATGTTCCTGAAAAACAAATAGCCGGTAAAAGTTTCTTTAACTCATTGCGTTCTGACTTGTCTTTAGTAGTTCTAATTTCTTTTACAAGCTTCTTAGTCGCTCCATCCTTTATTCTATCTAACACTACACCTACCTCTCTGTGGAAAGGTGTCTCTGTTTCCTTAATGTTTTTAAATATTGTTATAGTTTCTGTCATACTAATGTTGATTTAATGCTGATTTGATTTTTGTAACTAACTGATAGTCAGTAGTTATGTTGATTATGTTGATTTTTTCTCTTGATATGTAAAGAAAAGAAAAATATATTGATAAAAAAAATATAGTAGTAGAAAACTTTATTGTTACCACTACGACATAGTAGGTATAAAAAAGAAGGGAGCAATGCTCCCCTCTTTAAACCTTGTGTCTTTGAAGACACTTAGAATGGTAAGTCGGCATCAACCTCCTTAGCAGCTTCCTGCTTTGGTGAGTTGTCTGCTTTTGGTTTAGCCTCCCAAGTATCTAATTCACAATAGTAGTTTCCTCCTTTTGCTCGTTTGATGTCAAGATTTACCCAACCGTTTTTAGCATTAGCTTTTAAGAAAGCCATTGCCTCATCGACTTTAATTGATTGCTTCCCTACTACAAATTCAGGAGCGTTGTCGTTTCTCTTAAATGAGAAACCATCTGCGAAAACTTTTTCGTCTGCCATTTTAATTGATTTTAATTGTTTGTTCCAATTGATTAATAATAGTGAGGATTAAGTTGTCCTTTTCCTCTCGAGTCTTGCAGTCTATTGGAACTTTAAACCACTTAACTCTTTTCTTATTCTTAAAGTATCGCCTCAACATAATATTCATTGATATCATATTCCGGGTTCTCTCCAAAAAATTTCTTATAAACTTGTATTGCTCTATCTACTTTCTCTTCTCCACGTTGAAGAAATTCTTCTGATGGTTTAAAGATTCCAAGTTGCAAGTTAGTCTTATCTACAACATAAAACACCAACGGCTTACCAAATAATTGTTGGTAGATGTAGCACTGACTATCGTAATTATACTTCCTTGCACTCCACTTAAAGTCCGATATAGAACTTGTGGTCTTCAGGTCAATTAGTTTATCATTACAAACGATGTCTGCCTTTCCTTTCCACTTCATTCCTTTTATCTCCATAATAGATGGAACTTCATACTCATTACCTTCCTGACGAATGCCTTCAAAGAATGGCAAGTTACCCATCATTGCTTGAACGCAATCACGAATCTCTTGTCCTTCCTTCTCCAACATAATGATTCCGTTAGATGCTTGTTCCTTGTATGCCTTCGTGTTTCTTGATGACACTCCAATGAACTGAGTTTCCTCTGCCTTCTCCGGCTCAAGGATTAGTTGATGAAAGTATCTTCCTTTGTGAAAGTTTACATTATCATCTTGAGGTTTACCAAACATAGTTGGGTTACTTAATAGTGTACCGATGTCTGAGTTAGATAAGAACTGCTTACCAAACTCCCCATAGTATTGGGCATCATCTCTTAGTTTTTCTATAGACTCTTTCATTTGATTAAGTTTTTGATTTCATTCTTAGCCGATGCACTCAAGGTATACTTTGTTCCAATCTTATCACATAGTTTCTTAAACCCTAATGATTTATTCTCTACACAAAAGTTTGCCATAGCACTCCACTTCTCATCTGACACATCTAACTTAGGTTTGCTTGGTGTCTCTGAAGACACTGACTTCTTAGCAGTTGGCTGAGGTTCAGTTGTAGTAGTTGGCATATCTTCTCCTGCATAGATATAGATTCCCATTCCAAACATTGCAAGATTCTTAACTAAACATCTCATCAAAGTTTTATTGATGTCAAATGATGTTGCTGCTGCCACTTGCTTTTCTCCGTACCTTGTTTGATATGAGTAAGCTACCTTACGCATTGCCTGATTCTTACTATCCATTACCGGCAACCACATTGATAATGTTTCTCCGTTAATAGTTACATTGGTTTCACACATAAAACCTAATGCATCATCATAGACGTATGGGTTTCCTTGCTCATCCTTAATGATTTCATAAGTTGCATCAGGACAAACCTTTTTAGTTTCTCCCCAAGCATATGCCCAAGATAAATAAGTTAGTCCGTTTTTCTTTTCAACGAATTTGTTTACGTTGATAGCAGATAGTTTCTCAAACGTTGTCTGCTTTTTTTCTGTCGATTTTGTCGCCATAATTTAATTGATTTAATTTTGAATTGATTTCTGAATACTTACTTAGTATTCTTTCTCTACTTGATTTTAACATTCCTATCTGCTTCTCAGACTTTTTATCATTGATGTACTCCTTAATACGTTGCTCAATGATATCAAGCTTTGAACGATAGTTAGACAAAGATAAGACAAAGACTCCATATCTCCAACCTTTTTCTTGAAAAGATTCAAATTCTGTAGCGTTTACTCTTACATAATAATCTCCACCTTTCATTGTATTTAATAGCTGAATTGTCCCGGTCTGTGTGTCTTTAACAATTTTAGCACCATAGACCATTCTTGATTCATAACCATCTCCATCCAATGATATAGCGTAGTCATCTTCTTTTGCCTGATTGAATATGTCTTCCAAGTTATACTTCATTTAACACTGATTCTATTGTTTGAATATAATCTACATCACTTTCAAGTTTATTTTTTACTTGAGATATTCCGTGGTGTATTGATGAATGAGGAATAACATATCCGTTTTCTGCCATATACTCTTGGATATACACCAAACGCATTGGTCTAACGTGACATAAGTAATATAGCAAATGCCTCGCATCTACTACATCTCTTCGCTTTGTTTTGGTAAATAACATTTCTTTGTCAATTCCAAAAAGGTAGCAAACCTTGTCTACATACTTGTTAAAAATTGTCGCCTTCACTTGATTTTGATTTTAATTTATCCTTAGACGTTGGGGAAAATATTTCCGACCAAGCCACAAAGATTTCGTTTAATACTTCAGAGTGTTTTTGTTTATGATACTGAGCCTCTCGGTAGTTATCATCAAGGAACTCGCCTAAAGTTTCCGAGTCCTTTTCCCTTTGTTCTTCGAACATTTGTTTTGATTTTGACATATGATTTGATTTTGATTATTGAATTATAAAGATAGTTAAATAAAGTCTTATGACCAAATTTAGTCTATTTTTTTTCTGAATTTCTCTAACTCATCTTTCTTTATTTGAACCCTATAAAGTATTAGGTATCCAATCAAGTCAAGAATGGTATCCTCCGTCTTGTCGTTGATTCCAACCGTCTTTATTCTGCTTAGTTTATCATCTATCCTTGCAAGAATTCCCTCCTTAGGTGATAGCTTAGAAAAAATTTTAGGTGGCTCGTTAGCCGTGTCCCCGTATGCTTTGTTTTTTTCAAGCAGCAGCATAACTACTTCTCTGCCTACCTCTTTAATTAAGTCTTCTGTTTTCATATTGATAATTGATTATACATAAACTCTTCTACGATACTTAGATTAAATGAGCGTTTGCCTTGCCCAATGCCTGACGGTCTGTATAAAAACTTTCCATTCTTTAACATCTCTATGTAGTTGTTGTCTTTGTACATAATAACATCTGTTGTGTGAGGATGTAAAATTGATACATCATCTACTGCTTGTATCTTTTGAATTTGTCCGGTGTTTATAAATGATTCGATTGATTGCATATTAGTCTTTAAATAATTGGTTACACATAATTTTTTCAGCACCTGCCAATGTCTTGTATGCTTTTTCTCTCCAAACATATTTCCACTCTTTTTTTTCTTTGTTTGGCTGAATTTTTTCTATAAAGTTGAAGCCTAAATAAAGATAAACTTCGACTACAAAATCATTAAGCTTTGGTGGATTGGCATACAATCCCAAAAAGATTGATGGCTTTACTTTTCTTCTTGTCATACGATATTCTTTTGCTCCGTATGTTTCACTATCCATTGCTTGTTGAACTTTCTGAATAGCAACCTTGTTGTCTGTACCTGAATCAAGTTTTAACTCAAGCAGATGCTCACGCATCAAATGTTTCATATTCATAATATGTTAGTTTACTTCAGACACATTACACTCAATCACATCGCCCACTATTCGATGATTGTGTAATACGCTGACTTGTTTATTTTGTGGGAGATTGTTTAGCAGTCCTTCTTCATTCACAACCAACATCTGACCTTCGGGTAAATAAACGAATTCGATGTAGCCTTGAACTAAGTCCTGCATTTTTTTTAATGTGGAGATATCTACATTCGGTATGATTTCCCCACTTGATTTTAATAGTCTTGCCATTTGATTTTATTTAATTGATTTATACGAAAGTACGAATTTTATTAGACGTTTCAAAATTTTATGTCTGATATTTTAGCGTACCAATAACCTCCTTTTAATATTTTATCTGCCTTATGAAACCAAGATGGTTTAACCTCTTGCGTATGCTCAAGGTGGCTGATTAACATATCAAGTCCTGACTTCACTCCCTGATGTTCTGCTGATGTATGGCTATCGTTGACCCATTCATCATCTGCTTTAATGTCTGCTGCGATTCTTTTAATTCTGCTTAATTCTATTTTCATTTTATTGGATTTAAAAAAGGGATGTGTCTTTGAAGACACACCCCGGGGTTATTAATTTATTACTTGTTAAACTTTAATATTTCATCTTCTTTAAACCAACCACCACAAGATGAGCAGTAGTAGTTGTGAAACATATCGTGTTCTACATCATTGAAACAATCAATACAAGTTGGTGTCTCTATTGTAGGAAAGTCATTGTCATCCCAACCGATGTCTATTGCTTGATGATTCTCTGTGGTATCATAAGTTGGCTGAACATCTTCGAATGTAAAACTTCGCTGAGTAAAAGACCTTGTCTGCTTGTATTCGCTATGCATTTCTGTATTCGAATTGATGTCTTTTGGATTAAAGTATATCCAACAATTCAATGTGCGATTCTTTAGCGTAACCGGTATCTGAACTCTTCTGTACCATTGTGGATGACCTTCAAGTTGGTCAACCTTTTTAAGTTGCATATCACTTACCTTGAATACATCAACCACAACATTGTGACCTACACCTTTCTTGTTAACCAAGTATGGTAACCCATCAACAATTAAAGGATACTTGTCTTGTGTCTTTCCTCTTCCTATGTGTTTAGCATTGGTAAGGTAAGAGTAGTAGTTGCTATAACCTTTCTTTAATGTTCCATACACTGCAATCAAATTGTCTTGCAGTACGTTTGCTTTTGAATACCAAATCCCATCACGATATGTATACATATTACGATTGTAGATTTGGAATGAACGAGTGCGAACATTAACTGAAACAAACCTTGAATCGTACTGCTCAAGATGTGACTTCCAGTGTCTGCGATTCATTGCACCAAGATTAATTGCTAATGCTTTTGAATCACATAACTCTGCGTTACCAAGACCTTTGATTGTTCCATTCATCATAAGGTATTCATCTTTGTTGTTGCCACATACAAACGGATGCGTGTTTGCTTTGTTGACTGCACCAATGGTAGCATAACGAAAGTGAGCAATGAATGGTCGCTTAGTTATAAGTTTGCGATAGTCTTTTGATTTGTGGTAAGTTACCTCAAAGGTATCCAACCAAATGATTCCTAATCCGTGAGGATTAATTTTTGATGATGTCTTTGCTATCTCTTCAGACATCACATTGTTTTTCTGTTTAATAATTATTACACACATAGTGATTTGAATTTGCGAGGAGTGTCTTTGAAGACACTGACCTCTGATTAATAATTGATTTACACAAAGATAAGACTAAATTTAGACATAACCTAATAATCATCTGATAATCTTTCTCCGTATCCGTGGGTCTCTATGGTAGGATATCTGTCTTTACGATATGGATACTTACTTGACTCGTAACATTCGTGACACCAATACCCCGTAGATATTCCGTGGGCATCGTACTGCTCTTCTCCTTCGCTTTCACAACCTCTGCAGTTTACGACTTGGTCTATCCAAGCATCTCCCATTCCTAACTCTTCATACTCCATCCATTCTCCACATTCAAACTGACTGAATCCTTCGAACAAAACTTCATCTGTGTTCATACACTTTACTTGATACTTCATAATTTATTTATTTAATATTAGATGTCTTTTCTTTCTGAATACTCATCGGCATATTCACAAGCCTTGTTATAAGTATTTGGGTTTTGTTCCTCAACATAGTCGATAAACTTATTTAACCACAATGCGTTGTCTCTTAATTGTGATACTGCACTTGTTAGATTATCTATACTTGCTTGGCAGGAATCGTTATCCGGATTCCATTCTTCGTTTTGTAGCATTTCGAAATCTTCGATTGCAATTTTGATTTTACTGATTACTGAACTTTCCATAATTTATTTATTTAATTGATTTTTAATTCGCTCCCAATACTTTATTGTAGCTTTCTTTTTCTCGCCTCTTCCTCCACCATTCCACCTTCGTGCAACAATTTCAAAGAACTCTAATTGGCTTAAGCCTAAACAACACTCAACCTCTTCAGCCATAATATCAAACATATCAACTGACTTCTGTCTGTTCCATCTGTCATCCATTTCGAACTTAAGATTGACCTTATGTTTCCTGAGTATTCTGTTTACTTCCCTGACCATTATTGGTCTAATTTGTAGACAACCGACTGCCTTTTCTTTCTCGTGGTATGCTGAATCATTACCTCTTGATTCTACATAGATGACTGCGTTAACGAAATCATCCCAAGTTATTTTATGTTCCACTATTACCGGAACTGTGTCCACTGTATTTGCTACGGTGTCTGTTGATTGTAAAAGAAGGGAAGGAATTTCTTCCCTCCCGACTTCTGCAGTTTGTGTCTTTGAAGACACATCACTGCCCACATATCCAACCACAGATAATGCTGATAGTAATATAATTTTTTTCATTCTGATTTGATTTGGTTATCTTCTTCTAAGAATACTTCATCTAAGTAGTATCCTTTTGTTCTGTGTATGTAAGCTATGAAATTATCCATATGCTTTTTGTCTTTAAACTCCTTGGTCAATGTCCAAAGAGATTTGCCTCTGCCGTAAGGAATCTTACCGGTTTCGAATTGTAATGTAGCTTTCATATTATCTTGATTTTACTGCCGTTAATTTTTCTCGTTTTATCCAAGGGAATTGTTCTATGTTCTGACTATAGATTCTATCTACTGCTTCCCATTTAGAATGTGCAGGTATAACTTTAATTAGCTTACCTGCATATCTTACCTTATAGTGATGTTGTCTTTCCATTACGATTGCTTTCTTGCTTGTAATGCTAATCCTATGGTCATTACCATAAGGAAAGCTAAGAACAATGTGATAACTCCGGTAGCAATATATTCGGTAACGTAATTGGCATCTAAAAACAATTGCCATAACATTCTGAATACTTGTGAGAACACAAATAGAATTACTACTCCAACTAAAACTTCTGAGATTAATCTTGATACTTTTTTCATCTTATTTTATTTTATTTGATTTCTGTTTCATCCTTTTGGAATCATCAGTCGAGATACACATCTCGATACAGAAAGCAGTTTGACATCTTGCTTAGGATGTTTAACTAAGGTCTGTATCCGTTAGTTAAAAGGTCTCTGTCGTACCATTGCTGTGCATCCAATCTTCTCATTGGGTCACAGAACGCAATCACATCACGATTGATTTTGTGAGTAATAATCATCTTGCGAAATGATTTTGATAAAGACATTATCTCAGTCACTTTAGACTCATCGTTTGAATACATTGACTTTACGATTGGAGTAACTCTTTTAAGGAATGTGTTATGACTTCCGTTTGGATTGTTGATTGAGAAATCAAGTAACTCATACATCAACTCGTATCTTCTCATCATCTGCTTTACAGATTGAAATCTGCTTGGCAATCTAAATTCAATGCAGTTACCTTTTACAAGAATAACTTTGTATCTACCACCACCCCACATCATTGCTTCTGTTGTGTCTGATGGCATCAATGTCATATTACCTCGGCAGTAAGAATTGTTTAATCTCTTACGAAACAATGCCATTACGATTCCGGCATTCTTACGAACTGCTTCAAGTAAATCATCTCCACTCATACCTTGAACTGCGATTGTGATATGACCACCACAATTTCTATCGCTTGGACTCTTGCTATCTTCGATGATGTTTCTTGCTTCATACATCATATTGAAGACTTTGTTTCTCCACTTACCACTTGGTAGTAATGGAAGAATGTTTGTTACTGCTTCATAGCCACAAGAAGAATCTCTTTCGAATCCACAAAACAATGGATATTCTTTTACTGCACCTCTGTGCAATCTTGCCTTTTCAACTTCCATTCCAATAGTGAATCTTGAATCGTAGTTACCATCGCCTAAATCGACAAGGTTACGTTTCTGTGAAGACTTTAATGCTTTAATATCTGAAGACTTAGCACCTTTCGACATATCTCTGAAAGATGGCTTTCTGTGGTATGAAGACATAACACCTCTGTCTCTTCTACCTTCTGTCGTGTATTGAATTTCTGTATTCATAATTTCTGTGGTTTTAGATTGTGTCTTTGAAGACACTATTATTGATTAATTGAATTTTGTAAAAACTGAATTGCGTTTGCAATCTCTTCTAAATTGTTACCGGATACATTTCCTTGGTCATCAATTCTAATAGATAGATTTGTTCCGTTTGGATTCTTGTATGTCATCACAAATTGATAGTTAACTCTTTCCGTTTCAAGAGATGCTTCTGCAATCACTTCTGCTTCTGCTTCTGCAATCTCTTCTTCTGTAGCATCTTCGCTAACTTCAATAGCAGTTAAATCTATTGTTCTGCTAAACTCAAGCAATCCGGCAATAGAACGATTTGCATCTATACCGACTGCATCACATTGTGTATTGAATGCATCTACTATTCTTTGGTCAAGGTTAGCTACCTTGATTAGCTTGTAGAAGAATGACTTCTGATATCCGAATACTTTTTTACCGAACTCTTCTTTGTTCCATTCTATTCCCTCTTCAAGAAAGATAGCTTTTGCTTCATCACTACCGAACCATTCAACTGCTTCGCCAATTAGCTTTGCAAGTTTTGTTGTATGATTGAATTTGCTCTTATGAGCATTATCAATTGAACGCTGAATGCGTTTTACTTCATTTAGTTTCAGTGACTCTTTCACTGATGGCATTCTTAAGAATGCATTTTCGATTTCTAATAATTGACTCATTGTCTGTTAATTTTAAGTTAAATAATTGATTTTCAGTTACTTAGAGCTACCGGAGACTCTCTCTTTCCCTCTGCTAAAGCAAATATACACAATTCTTTTCTAATATTAGTCTAATTCTATGATAAACTTTGTCGCTCTCTTTTCTCTTTCTATTTACGCAGTTTTGTTTGGTGTTATAAATCTTCGCACAGATGTTAAGCAAAGTCTCTTTGTGTCTTCAAGGACACTATTACAATAGCTTTTCCTCAAGGATTGGAGGAAAGGAGGAGAGAATACAAGGAGGAGGAGAGAAACAGGTGCCTGTGTCAGCTACAGGATATGCAGCAGCATAGCAGTTAGCACTGCTTTGCTACCGGCAGTCAAGTAGTCAGATAAAAAGCTAAAAAAATCCGGATGCGTCACTTGAAACGACCCCCCACCCCACCAAAAAAAAATCGGTTTCGGTTGTGGGTCCGGCTGCGTGTGCCCGGGGGGAACCTAAATAGTGAATACACCTAATAAAATTTTTGTATCTTTGGACAAAAGCAATAGGTATGAAACACAAATATCAAAGTATGGGAGGTCTAACTGTTAAAGACGGTAGACTAATCAACGATAGACCCACAGGAATTACAGGTATCGCTCAGGCTGCTCAGATAAAGAAAGGATTACACAGAGCAAAGAAAGTAGATATGATGGCTGACGGCATTGAACTTGCTGAAGGCAGAAAGAACTTCTACAGAATGTAGTTGATTTTGATTTGATTGATTGATGGAAAGAGAGGAGCATAATATGTTCCTCTTTTTTTTTGTACACCCACTTGGATTCGAACCAAGGACCTACTCATTAGAAGTGAGTTGTTCTATCCAACTGAACTATGGGTGCATTCAACATATCAATGTTAATTAGTATGTTGCTTTATTTTTTATAACTTACTCTATATCAATATCTTATTTTATTTATGTTGATTATGTTGAAAATATTCTATCATAGATAGATTAAAAAAAATAATAAATAAGTAGTAGTAGTAGTATAGAGACTTAATGTTTCTTCATATTGTAATTTAGACGAATATTATACTAAGTGTTTATAAGGCTAAGATAAATATAATTCGTATCTTTGAGCAAATTAAATTAAATTAAAATGTCAGAGATAGGATACACACCAAAGAATTTACAATTTGATAAGGAAGGTAGAGACAAACTATTTAAAGGAATAGAAAAAATTGCTAAAGCAGTTAAGTCAACCTTAGGACCTTCCGGTCAAACAGTTCTTATTGAATCACCAAACCACACCAACGGAATTACCGTAACTAAAGACGGAGTAACAGTTGCTAAGGCAGTAGCACTAATCGACCCTACCGAACACTTGGCAGTAAAGATTATGAAACAAGCTTCTGAGCGAACTGCTACACAAGCAGGTGACGGAACAACTACTGCTATTGTTTTAACTGAAGCAATTGTAAATGCAGCGAAACATATTATAAACGATACAAACAAGACAGATGTTCTTAGGGAATTAATTTCTATAACGAACACGATTGTTTCTGACCTGAAGGCTGAAGCCAAGGAAGTTACTGATAAGATGCTAAAAGATGTAGCCACTATATCTGCAAACAATGATGAAGAGTTGGGTTCTATTATAGCAGAGGTGTATAAAAAAGTTGGGACAGATGGTATAGTAGCCGTAGACAAATCTCAAACTTCAGAAACATATTATGAAACCACAAACGGATTAAAGATTCAGCGTGGTTATGAATCACCACTATTCGTTAACAATCAAAAAAAGGATGAATGTATTCTTGAAGATTGTTATGTATTGGTAAGTGATGCTCCAATAGAAAACATATTAAGTATAGAGAATATACTAAAACCAATTATACAAGGTAATAAAAAATTACTAATCATTGCACCAACCTCAACCAATGTAATAAATACATTAGCAGCTAATGTTATGAAAAGTAATTTAAAGTTGTGTACCATAGGTCCACCATCATTCGGATACAAGCAACACGAACTGATGCAGGATATTGCAATCAGCGTTGGAGCAACTTACTTTAGTGAGAAGACCGGAGATGATTTATCATTGATGACAGAACAAGATTTGGGTCACTGTGCTAAGGTGATAGTTAGTCGTGACTCAACGGTCATCATTAAGGATGATAGTAAAACAAATGAAGATGTAGGTAAAAGAGTAGAGGAACTTAAGGTTGCTATTACAAATGAAAAAAGAAAAGAGGAGAAAGAATTTATCTTAAGTAGAATCGCAACACTCAATGGTGGTGTAGGTGTAATATACGTTGGAGGTAAAACAGACTTAGAACAAAAAGAACTGTATGATAGAGTTGACGATGCAGTATGTGCAGTACGCTCTGCTTTAGAAGAAGGTATACTACCCGGTGGTGGAATAGCTTTATATGGACAGTCTTTTAAATATGATAAGACCACACCTGCAGGAGAGATACTTGGTAGAGCACTCCGTGAACCATTTTACACAATCTGTTCAAACGCAGGTCTAACTGATATTGATGATGTTATAAACAAAGACATTATACAAAAGGATAAGTCATATGGTTTAGATGTAAAGAATAGAAAGTGGGGAGATATGTACAAGATGGGAATTATCGACCCCGTGAAAGTTACAAGGTGTGCATTAGAGAATGCAGTATCAGTTGCAGTTACATTATTATCAACTAACGCTATTATTACAATGGCAAGAACATACGAGGAAAACGGTGATTAAAAAAGAATGGGAATGGATGAGAGAGGACCATCCTTCATCTGTGGAGTCCCAAGTAAAAAAAAGAAACAAAATGAAACCAATAGGACACTACATATTAATTAGACAAATAAAAGAAGAGATTAAGACAGAGTCAGGTTTGTTATTGTCTGCAGACGATGTATCTAATATAAGATACAGAAAAGCTAAGGTTGTTAAACCGGGAACAGATGTTTCTCATATTAAAGCAGACGACATAATATACTATGATTCAAGAGCAGGACATACAATGGTAATTAAAGACGAACAGTATACTGTTATTTCTGAGAGGGATGTTGTTGTTGTCGAATAGCTTTATTTAATTTCTTAATATAGTTTCTATACACTTTATCGGTATAGTTTGCTCCTTCCAAGAATAGAGGGTTTGAAGATTTACTTTCAGGTATTTCTTCGCCCTCTAATTTTTTATACACAGATGTTATCATTCTTTGAGCCTTGTATGATAACTGATACATTGCTCTACGCTTTCCATCTTTCTTTCTAAAAGAATCTATCCAACCTTCCTTTCTAAGTTTCTCGAACCTATTCTTGCTCCAACTTAGTAGTTCATCGAACTCATCAAAGTTATCTTTCGAAAAATATTTTTCGCTTCTTAAAAATAGAAGCATCTCTAATTCTGCCTGAGTTATATTATATTTTCTCTTGACATAGTACCTTACTACTCGCCAATATTTCAAGTAATCAACCATTCAATTAAATTTAATATCTTTGTAACAAAGATACACAATATGGCAAAGGACACCAAAAGAGCCTCAGAGCAAAAAGAAGAAAACATTTATAAGGAAGGAACTGCAAATAAGAAAACAGTTACTGACCTTTCTACATTCAAGACCAATGATGTACAAAAATGGACCAAGAAAGAAGGAGGCAAGAGAAGAGTTTCAAGTGGAGGTAATATAACTTTTGGTGGTTCAAAGCTTGGCACTAAAATGAGACTACAAAGAAAAAAAAATAATCGTTCAACAAAATAAAAAAATTATGACGGACCCAAAAGCAGAACTCAAAAAAGCTAAACAAGAAAGAAAAACTGCGAGACAAAACCAACGTGCTCAAAAACAGTTAAAGAAAGCTGAAAGCAAAAAGACCTTAGGAAAATTAACGGGCAACAAAGTAAAGGTTGCAAAAGCTAATGTCAAAATACAAAAGGTTCAGGATAAAGCTAAAAAGCAAGGGAGAGATTTGGGAACCCCATTAGCAAGAACATATTAATATGAAAACTAAAAGCAAACCATATTTCACAGAAGCGAGTAAATCAATGAAAGGTAAGCCTGAAAAATACGGACTACCTTCCAATAAGCAGATAGCTAATAGCGTATACGCAAAGTGTGGTAAAAAATAGTTATGGC
>Ga0233415_10000253_pt1 | contig 26136 bp, 32 predicted proteins | sample Na_anoxic_12_MG_FD_188631 | JGI IMG/M metagenome (GOLD analysis project Ga0233415, IMG submission 188631) | Seawater microbial communities from Saanich Inlet, British Columbia, Canada - Na_anoxic_12_MG | ecosystem: Environmental > Aquatic > Marine > Inlet | place: Canada: British Columbia...
CATGAAGATATACTTCCAGTTTTTTTATCTACTATTCCTATATCAAGATGTCCTACCACATTTAATTCAGGAATTTCAAGCCTTTTTTCCATTATTATAGTATAATTATCATCTGCCATTTCTTCACTATTTATTATTGCTTTTTGTATATCTTCATGTACAACTGTTCCAAGACGTAATAATCTCATAACCCTGTCATCCATTTTGGGTTCTATCTTTCCTTCTTTTCTTAGCATTAATTTCTTGAAACATGAACCAGCAGAAGAAGCACTAAACCATCCTTCGTGATTTATATACTTAGCTCTGTTGATTTTTTGTTCTTTTTCTAATTCTGAGGCGTAAATTTCCTCTACATTTATCATGTATTCCTCCTTAAAAATGCCCCCAAATTTAATAATATTTAAACTTAGGGGCTATTGTTTTTACCAGTACGTTCTTTTATCGAGCATCTGTTTTTGTACTTTTGCACGACCTTTGTAAACAGATTCATCACGAAGTTCTGGATGATTTGATTGTATTTGTCTTCTGCATCGAGTAACTGAATCATGTCCTGTTAAAGAGCCATCTCTAAGTAATTCAAGGAATTGTATTGCAGTAGTTCCATTGACATTATCATGTTTTATTCTCTTTAAATCCTCAAACCATATTCTAGAGATTAAAGCTAAATCAGACTTTTGATAAGTTTTGTTTTCAACTAATAATCTTCTTACTCTTGCTTCTAGATACTTTCCTTTTCCCATTCTATCACCCTTGTATTTACCTAACATATTGCAAAACCTCCCGATTCACCACAAAATACTCCAAATCTGACAATTGCATCTCTTGATGGTGGATAGCTGGATGCCCAACTTCTTTTATGGTATATGCTGTCCCAGATAGGTTTGTCATGAACATCATAGTTAGACGGAACAATATCAGAACCATATTTTATTCTCATTTTGTCTTGAAACACATCAAGTTCAGCATCTACTTTTTTGTTATGTATTTTAGCTTCATTATAAGGAATCATCATTTCATCTTCCCATGTTTGGATTATGCCTTGTTTATCTAATTTTCTTAGTCTACTTGCTATTCTATTAGCTTTTGTTTTACAGATTTCATCTCCGCTATTAGAAAGCCCAGCATTTATGTCATCATCAGATAAGAAATCATCACAAGATGCACAAACAAAGTTCCAAATTGGTCTCCAAAACCATACATTAGCCCGAAAATACTCCCCAGGATTTAGGTCTTGGTGTTCATTTTGTGCTTCAAAGTACAGTTTCTTATCATTCTCATTCATCTCATCCCAATTATTCCAACCATTTTCATCATAAAACTTTGACAAAATAGTTGGAGGTATTTCATTTACTTTAGGGTTTATCCCATATATATCATATCCCATATTATCTCCTTAGTATAGTCTGATTGGTTGTTGATTCCTGTAATTATAAACATCCTCTATCATTCTTAGGTAGTCTACTTGATTATCACATTTTATGAATTGCTCAGGAATAATACTTACTTTATGCACTAGTTTATGATGGTCAAAGTCTGGATGAGTAAGACAATCTATATATGTTAATACAAATGTCTTATGTCTATAGACTTTATCATTAAACTCTTTAAACTCAGAGACTTTATCAAGGATAGTCTGTACTTCAGCAATACTTTGTCTTACAACAAATTTCCCAAACTTATAATCTTTGAATAATTGCTTAGTATGTTCACCAGACAATAATACAAGAAGAGTAGAGATAGGATATTTATACTTTTTGACAAATTCATTTAATATCAAATAGTGTTCAAATCCTCTTATACAATAATGACTAAGCATTTGAGCAGAACTCCACGGTCTTTGCGCTCCATTGTATCTGCCTATATCGTCTACAGTCATTCGTGAAAAGATATATCTTACTGGCAATCCTTCTCTTTCGCAACCAGCAAATGTATGTTGTCCTTCCATTATCTCGAATTCCTTGTTTACTTTAACTGGTGACTCACTGCGCAAATCATTATTTTCAATCTCTTGAATAATTTCATTAATATGATGTTCATTCAAATCACGATTCGCTTCAACAAATTTAAACTTACCATAATCTGTTGATTCATATTGTTGTGGACCCTTTACCTTTTTATCCACTTTATTGTTCTTTTTTACCATCTTTGGTTCCTCTGTTTATTTCCGTGTTAGTAAATTTAATTCTACAAGTATCTAATACCATCACGGCATTCTTTCCTTCAGCATATGCATCAACAACTTTATCGGGATACTTATCCATGATTTCTTTTATTGATACTTTACCAAGCCTAAATTGAGTATAACTCTCTCTATGCTCATCATTCAGTTCAATCTTTTTCATTAAAATACTCTCCATATTCTTAATATTGATATAATTATTGTTAGTACAAACAATACAATAATAATTATTTCAAAATACATATTTATAAATTCAACTACTCTATCTATCATATCTTACCTCAAAATTTGGGAATGCTTCTCGTATGTTGGTTGGAGGAACATGAGAAGGAAACACTCCCAACCATAGCTCTTCTCGAAGCTAAGTTATTAATTTTCTGCTATTAATTCCATTTACCATCAAAATTACTAGTATGAAAACTTGTTTTTTTTACATCTCTTTAGCATCTTTATAGCCTCTTACATATTCATCAGTAGGTTTAAGCCGTTTTAAATACTTCTTCAAAGACTTAGCCGACTTAACTAAATCTTCTTGATACATTATTAAATGTTTCAATTTGTTATCCTCCAACATTAATTATAAAAAGTTTAGGTAGCCCTAGCTTCTAACTACCAATAATACGCTTTCGGGGCATTGACTGTTCTCCCTTTTAGCCACTCCATCTTTCGGCAGAGTACGTATCAAACACAACATCTTAGGGACATCATTCCTTACAGATTGGTTTATCTCTGCAACTAATAAGTTCAGTTTAGGATTCGCACCCTACTAACAAGTAATTAACTTGACCTGACTCTTCATCACAAACTATCAGCCTTGCGAGCGGATAGCACCCTAGTATTTCAAGGGTCTAGTGTTCTATGGACCAACCGTTTAGAGACTAATGCGTTATCTTTATTTAAGGTTAGCCGTCCCACGGGGGTTACCCGAGAGAGAGCCATCTTTTTAGAGATAATGGAAGGGGTGAAATGTCTGCTCTAAATTGTAGCTTACTCTCTTTCGAGAATCTATACTACGAGACATCTCTATGTTCTCCGTTACAAGTTTACATGGTACAAATACCCACATGACAACCATTACTGGTAAGTCTAGGATACTCTACTGAACACAAGGTTTATTAGTTAACGTACTAATATAACTCATATTCTATGCATTTCCTTATTGTAGTTTCCTACTCACTCGGCTATTCCAAACCTTGATAATCGACCAACGCCTGCTCAAAGAGACTTAACGAGGCACCATATAATATGCACTTGCATACACAAACACCCTAAGATGTCGCTTACTCATCCCATCACTGAGAACTTTCAACTTTATATCTATCTCTAGATTTATCTAACGAGTATATACACCCGAACAGTTTATGGACTGTTAGCCAAAGTTTGGTTGAGTTTGAAGACTTCCCAGGTCTAAAACTTGCCCTACTCTTTGCCATACAACAAAGCTTCGGGGTACTTCTCTTTACATTGCTGCAAAGATACAGATATAAATACTACCTGTCGTGTACAATCAAGTACAACACACCACACTTTAGTGGCGTAATCCAATCGTATAGACATATTACCTCCCTTAGTCTTGATTAGTAAAAATCTTGATGTTATAGTCTTTGTTCTGACTTTATTATACAACTGTCGATGTGGGACATAAGTTTTCGTACTAATGAATTGTCTCCGTGACAAAACACTTTCCTTACTTGTCGGTCAAGCATTTCCTATGCTATCCCACATCCAACCGTTCATGGCTCTTGCAACCATCATACTTTGTGCGACCACATTGTATCGTTAAAATGTTATTTACATTCAACACCTGCTCGTGACAGATGTGGAAATAAAATCACATTATCCTTTAGACATTATTTGAAAAACATCCGTGGACTTCCTATCTAATGTGAGTTCTTTCGAACGCTTTGAGCCTAACACCTATTTATACTCGCTCAAACGAGTTGATTGGAAGGATGGATATACGGAGAACGAAGGTATCCACCACCAACCTGTTCGGTATAAGTTACATCTATATAACCTATCAGTTTATTAGACTGACATACCAATACAATTAAAAACAAAAAAAGGAGGAAATAGTTCGCTACGCTACTTCCCCCCCCAACCCATACGAAAAACCTTAGCTAGAATGCTTACTTGATTAGATGTCCCAAGAGGATAACTTTTCAAGCTCGTCTAATATCTCTTTAAGTGCCGCTTTACCATCTGCTACGCAAGTGATAGAGTCATTCCACTTCTTCCTTGTAGCTCTCCGCTCAAGAGTAGACACCATAGTGATGTACTTGTTCTTAAGTTTAAACTGAGTTCTACGTGGCTTCAGAGGAATCTCTTCAATTGCATCAAAGATTGCTTCAAGTAATGTCACACACATCTTATCAGAAATAACCGAAGATATTGCTGACGTCAAAATCATACCAGTCATACTTTACTCCTATTAATGTTTAGATTAACGAAAAATCATCAAAAACTAAATCAAAAATAACGTAATCACGATAGTGAAAACCATCCCGTAAGGGGTACCACAAGAAAGAAACCCTATACTGCATTTTCACATAATTTTTAAAATCTCTTTCTTTTTTTCATTTTTTTTTATATATTTTCATACCTCCTATTTGACATTAACTCTAATTTCAAGGTGGGAGGATGGGATGTAAGGCTTAAATATAACAACTAACGACTTAAGAAAAGAATTAGGGGCTGTAGAGGTTAGTAACTGTTTTTCATATATATATTTTTTTAGTATATTCTAGGTATGGCTAAAGCAATTGAAGAATTAATGTGTATGTCCGCAAAGGGACAGGAGTACGTATTGTCTCGGTTCAATGATAAGTATTGTTCGATAGAGCTAGATAGTGTTGTCTATATGATACCGAAAGCTGTAAATCAACTTATCAAAGACTTAATCCAACAGAATGCGAATGAGAAAATACAGGGTAAATAAAGTTCCATATACTGTATTTGATAACATTAATGAAGTTCCTCTTGATATAAGAGCAAAGATTATTGACGACTGGAAAGCTGCTGAGATAGGAGATTGGGTAACGGCTGACGATGGCTCTATAATGGAAGTCCTACGAAAAGGTAAAATGGGAAGGACTAAGGGGAAGGATAGAATACGATATAACATAGGTACTTGTACAGGTACTTATCCTTGTGTAGAGGGTGCAAAGTTCTCCAGTGAAAAGATGGATAATATTTATTCATTTGGTGGAAAGTTTTCTATAGATTATATATTAGACAGAGACAAATTAACAAAGAAGGAAGAGGTATTTGTTAGTTTTCTGTCAACAGGGATGCCTATGCAAGAAGCATATTTAAAAGCATTTCCAACTAATGATGAGGGTTATGCCTTAAGTGCTGCTAAAATTTTAACATCAACGGAGAGAGTAAAAACTGCTATGAAGAAAGAATTAGAACCAGTAATGGAAGAATTGGGGATTACCCCAGAATATGTATTAGGAACTATTAAAATAATGGCAGATGACGCTGAGAGAGATGAAACTAGACTAAAGGCTCTTATGAAGTTATCTGATATACTTGATTTAGAAGACAAGACAAGTACTAAGGTTACTCAAATAAGTGGGGCTATTTTCAAAGGATTTTCCGATAAACAATTAGAAGATACTAAGCGACCACTTCTTGAAGTGCATGAAGGAGGTCTGGCTGATGGCTAATCAAGACATATATATACCTAAAGATACTATTGAAAAAACAGATAAAAGAACCCCGTGGGAAAGACACGATGAATCCTAATGACAAAGTAGTGGATGATTTTAGGAAGGATGATGAAGGGAATGTAATAGGGTGTCCTAAATGCGGTGCAAGAGCGATGAGGAAGGATGGCTTCAGTTATTATAAAGAAAGCAAAAAACAAACATGGCATTGTAATGCCTGTGGTAAAAAGACATTAAAACCTACCATTGTTGAGGCTTCCCCATTCACAGTTGCTGACCGTGACCCTGACATGGTTCCCATAGAAGAAATTATAGATTTTAGGAAAAAGCAATATGACCAGAAATTAAAATCAAAAGAGACTAGAAAATTAGTAAATATTGATATACATACGTCTGGTCCAATAGGTATTGCACATTTTGGAGACCCTCATGTTGATGACGATGGAACTGATTTATCACAAATTATTCGTTACATGGATGTTCTCAATGAAACCGATGGTATGTATTGCGGTAATCTTGGAGACATTCAAAATAATTGGATTGGGAGGTTGGCTACTTTATATGGTCAACAATCGACTTCTGCGAAAGAATCGTGGAAATTAACTGAGTATTTTGTAAATAAAGTAAACTGGTTATATTTAGTTGCTGGCAACCATGATGTATGGAGTGGAGATGGAGACCCATTAGAATTTATCATGCGTGACCATAGAGGCTTGTATGAGAGATGGGGTGCCAGAATGAATCTGAAATTTCCAAATGGTAAGGAAATCAGAGTAAATGCTCGTCATACTTGGAAAGGTAATAGTATGTGGAACTCTGCTCATGGTGTAGCAAAAGCTGCTCAAATGGGATGGAAAGACCATATTCTTACTTGTGGTCATACTCATGTTGCTGGCTATCAAGTTATTAAAGACCCCTCCTCTGGTCTAATAAGCCATGCTTTGCAGGTTGCTTCTTTTAAAATAATGGATAATTATGCTGATAAACTTGGTCTTGATGATAAGAATATCTTTAATTGCCCAGTAACTATTATAGACCCTAGATATGATGATGATGATAATAGATTGATTACTACTATATTTAATCCATTAACAGCGTGTAAATATTTAAATTACCTTAGAAGTGATAAAAGTAAAAAGGGGGAATAAGCACCCGAAAGACAGGATTGTATTTGTCAATAATCATCAAATCACATATGAAGAACTTGCTAAAATATGTGTTATTTTTTGTACGAATGAAGATAATATATATCCACCACCACAATTTAAGGGAGGCGAAATGTTAAGAGAATTTTTGAATGAATGTATGATAAATCGCACAGTTAATGAGGATACTTTAAAAAAATACAATTTATGAAGAAAAGAAATACATATACCAAACATGATTTAAGAAGAGCAATAGAAGACTTATATAGAGGCACTGAACATACACTACAAAGATTAACAACCTTTGAGACAGTATTCAATGAATATATTGCTATGGAAGGTAATGAGGTTAGATTCAGGGAGTTTTTAGATAAAAAATATGCAATAAAACCAGATAAGACTCCAAAAGCAGATAATAAGGTTAAAAAACAGAAGAAAACTTGACCATTTTTAGTATATAAGCTTAAATTAAGGGTGTATATGGCTAATATAAACTCTCAAAATGTATCAAAAGCAGAAGAACACTTACTTTTAGCTTATCAAGATTTAATTGCTTTTGGTAAATTATTCCTTCCTGGGGATTTTGGTAAGTCCGAATCTCCTGTATTCCACTATGAAATAGCAGATGCATTATTAGAGCCTACAACAAAGTCATTGGCTCTTATATTACCTCGTAGTTCTGCTAAGACTCAATTATTTAAAACATTTTTACTTCATAAGATACTATTTAAAAATCCAGATGAATTAATGTTTCTGGCTTGGGTAAGTGATAACCATAGAAAGTCAATATTAAATCTTCAATATATTAAACAGCATTTAGAAACTAATGAAAAAATTAAATACTATTTTGGGAATATCGTTGGGACTAAGTGGACAGAGACTGATATTGTAACTTCTACAAATGCTAAATTAATTAGTAGGTCTAATTTATCAAGTGTTCGTGGTGAAAACTATTTAGGGAAAAGATATGATATTGTGGCACTTGACGATACAGAAAGTGAGACTAATACAGTTACTCTTGATGCGAGAGAGAAAATTAAGAACATTGTTTATAATGGGGTCAAACCTGCTCTTGATGTCAATGGGAGGCTGGTATTTGCTGGGACTCCTGTTCATTTTGATAGTTTATGTCAAAACATTTTAGATTCATATTTAAAAGCAAAAAATAAAGATGATTATACTTGGGATGTTATCCATTATAAGTCTACACAGCCAGAAATGGAAGGTGGAGTATTATGGAATTCCTATATGCCGAGAGAGAAGCTTAATAGGATTAAAAAGGAATATCAACAAGCTGGGAGAATACACGGGTATTATCAAGAATATGAATTAGAAGTGCAAAATGAAGAAGAGGCTGTATGGGGTAGGAAATATATCAAATATCACGATGCTTTTTATACCCATGAAGATGGTATGAATTTTATAGTTATAGAAGGTGAGAAAATTCCAGTAAATACATTCTCTGGTTGTGACCCTGCGACAGACATAAACACGAAAACATCTGATTTTAGCGTAATAATGACAGTTGCAATCACACCAGAGAACCATTGTTATGTTTTAGAGTATGAGAGACATAGGAGTATTCCTACTATTGCTCAAAGAGATTCTGATGATAATATTCTAGGGAAGAAGGGAGTGATTGATTATGTAATGGATATGCATGAGAAATATCATTGTTTAAGTAGTACGGTAGAAGATGTCGCTATGAATAGAAGCGTATTCCAATCTCTTAATGATAGACGAAGAATCACAAATAAATTTGATATTGCTGTTATTGCTGAGAAACCTGGGGGGAGAGAAAAGCGTAATAAGATTTATTCTGGGCTATCTGGCAGGTTTAGTAGTGGTAGTATTTATATAAGAGAAAGTATGTTTGATTTAGTCCATGAGATAACAACTTTTGGACCAAAGATGGCTCACGATGATACAATTGAAACATTATTTTATGCTACTTTACACGCCTTTCCGCCAAGTGTAAAGAGTAAGGAAACTAAGGGTGGAATAAGACAATGGTTTAAACCAAAACCTAAAGCTAAAAATTGGATAACCGCATAAGTGGGTAGTTTGACTAACCACTACTAAAAAGGAAATAGATATGCCACAATACGAAAAATATGAAGGCGAAAGCCAAGAAGCAGCTGACGCAAGAATAGCAAAAAATATACAATCAGATGAGCTTCCTTCTCAGGAAAGAGCAGCAGTTAAAGAAACATATGATGATGAAGACTCATATAGTGAAGGAGAGAGCGATGGGTATATGAAGAATTTTAATTATCTTCTTAAGAATATGCCTGGAGATGCAAAAATGAGTGAAATAATCGGCTGGGATGACAATCGAGACGAAGTTGGTCTCTATGCAGTTAGGACGGATGAAGGACTTAAATTTGTGTATGGGTTGACAGACAGGTGGACTGGATATGGAAAAAGAGGTAATCCTAATTATAAAACAAGTGCTGATGCTAAATATGGTAGTGCAAGAAAGAAGAGTGATAATGGTGATTTCCTATCTTACGAAGATGCTTATGAAATTTATAAAAGACAAGCAAAGAGAAAAGAGCCTGGAATAACTGAAAAAGTTATGAAATCAATATCTAATTATATGGGTGGAGAAGAATAAAATGCGCCCTGATTGGAATGATTTGCTTGCCGCGCTTTCTAAAAGCAAAGTTGCAACGGATTTAACATCGGCTGCGTTAAAAGCAGTAAATGTTATGGGAGAAGCTGGTGTCCCAGGCGCTACGTCTATAATGGAATGGGCAGATGATAAGGCTTTTAAAATAGGGGCGCAGGGTGCGAATCCTGGCAGAAGCAGAAGTGGAATACAGGCTGTCACAGATGGTAGGGAACCCACACCCAAGATAGAGGGACACTTTGATAACTTCGGAGAAAATTATAGTGGGATATATGATGAAAATCAATCACTTGCAAATGTAGAAAAAACTAAGGATGACCCTAATTTATTGAAAATTTTTTTAGGAATAGATGAAAATACTCTTCTAGAATCTGAACATAAACCTACTTCTTGGACTAAAGGAGACCCAGAACAGGGGTGGAGAAGTATAAAAGATTATTCTAATCTTGATGTAACTAGTACGTCTGACTTTCCTTACCTTGCTGACAAGGACCCTTCTATGAAAGATTATTATGTAAAAGAATGGGGAAATCTAGAATATGACGGTATTGTTAACGAAATAAATTCTATGAGAAATGCTGTTGCTAGAGATGAATATACTCCAGATATGGCTGTAAAAAGAAAATCTTTTCCTGGATTGAAGTATGATACTAGGGTAAACGTAGGGCATCTGACAAAATCCATTGGATATGATACAGATAAAAAACAATACTATATGAGTGTTGCTGATGTATGGGATTTTGAACCAGAACTATACACAAAGATATGGGGAAGTGGGTTAAGGGACGAATACTATTCTGCTTCTAATAGTCTTGATGAAGAAACATATCTTCAGTCGTCTCTTATGCAGGCATCTGGGAAATCTATTGGGCTATATGACAGATACTATCTTGACGATAGTTATATGGATGATTGGTATGGTTCAGAAGATGAAGGATTAGACGATATGGAGAGCAAGCTAATGCGTGTTATGTCAGATTAATAAATTAATGGAGAGTAAATAAAATGGCTAAAATTAAAGCAGCCGATAGAATAAGAGCATTATTTAATTCAGCAAATTCATCAACTAGATGGCAATGGAAGAGAGTAAACCAGAAGGGATACGAGTATGCCAATGACAACCAATTATCTAGTGCCGATAAAAAAGACCTTGAAGAGCAGGGAATGCCTACATTTACAATTAACAGGATTAGCCCAGTCGTTGAGATGCTTAATTTTTATGCAACTGCGAATAACCCAAGATGGCAAGCCATAGGGAAAGAAGGGAGCGATAGTGATGTAGCTGCTGTTTTTAGTGACTTGGCTGAATATGTATGGCAATTATCTGATGGTGACACATTATACTCCAATGTTATAAATAATTGCATTACTAAATCTTTGGGATATATGCTTATAGATATTGATGCTGATATGGATAATGGAATGGGTGAGGTTGTAATAAAGCAACCAGAACCTTTTGATGTTTATGTTGACCCAAAGAGTAGGGATATTCTTTTTAGAGACGCTGCCTTCGTTCTCATTAGAAAAATTCTTCCCAAAAGTCATATGATAAAATTGTTTCCAGAATATGAGAAAAAACTTAAAAAGGCATCTAGTGAGCATCTATCTTATGATTCTGCTTCTTTTCGTTCCCAAGATGGGGAGACACATGATTTTTATCATGATGATAATGATATTATTGCTATAGACCCAGAAGAAGGATACGAAGAAGAAGTTCAAGAGTATTTTGAATTATATGAGAGAATAAAAGTTCCTTTTATAAATGTATTTTATAGAATGATGCCTAGTCCAGAGGAGTTGGAACAAATTAAGCAACAAGTTCAAGTTAAAATGCAAGAAATGGCTGAGGAAATGCAAGTCGCCTTAATGGAACAACAACAGAAAATGGAACAGGCTGTCCAGAGTGGTGAGATGCTCCCAGAGAGATTTCAACTTGAGATGAAAAAAGCACAGGAGCAAATGCAACAACAATTACAGTCATCTGAGCAGCAATATATGTCTCAACTCCAACAAGAGGCATCTAAAGTAGAGAATAAAGTAGTTAGTGAAAAAGAATTTAAGTTATTGCAAAAAGATAAAACTTTCGCTTCGATGATTGTTGACTTTGCTAAATTTCATGATACTAGATTAAAACAAACTTGTATTGTTGGGGATACCTTCCTTTATGAGAAAGTTTATCCAGAAATGGTAAAAGATTATCCTGTTATTCCTTATCATTTCAAGTGGACTGGAACTCCTTTGCCTATGTCAGCAGTTTCTCCACTCATAGGTAAGCAAACTGAAATCAATAAATCTCATCAAATCATGGTACATAATGCATCATTGGGTTCATCTTTAAGATGGATATATGATGAAGGTTCTATTGATACGGAGATTTGGGAAAAATATTCAAGTAGTCCTGGGGCGTTATTACCAAAGAGGCAGGGTCAAGAAGCACCTCAGCCAATACAACCTATGCCATTGTCAAATGCTTTCTTTACTATGGTTCAAGAAGGCAAGTCTGATATGGAATACTTATCTGGTATTTATTCATCCATGCAGGGGAACACTCAACAACAACATGATACATTTCGTGGAATGTTAGCTATGGATGAGTATGGTACTAGAAGAGTTAAGCAGTGGATGAAACACAGTATCGAACCAGCTCTTAGGCAAACTGGAAGGGTTATAATGCAATTTTGCCAAGCAACATATTCTGCTAATAAGAGATTTAGAATTATACAGCCAAGTGCATTACAGGAAAATAGGGAACAGGAAATCAATATTCCAATCTATAATGATATGGGGAATGCGATAGGTAAATCTATGGATGTGCAAACTATGAAGGCTGATATTACTGTTGTTGCTGGCTCTACATTACCAGTAAACAGGTGGGCTTATCTGGCTGAGTTAAAAGAGCTATTGAAATTTGGGGTTATTGATGATATAGCAGTGTTAGCAGAGACAGATGTAAGAAATAAGGAACAGATTGCTGGTAGAAAATCTCAATTAGCTCAACTTCAGGGTCAATTGCAACAAGTACAAGAGGCTATTAAGGATAAAGACGGTACTATTGAAACTCTTGAAAGACAACTTGTACAGGCTGGTATTAAAGGCAAAGTCATGCAGGCTGAAATGGAAATTACTAAAAGCAAGGAGCAAATAAAGGGTGGGCTAAATAAGCAATTTGTCCAAACTGAAGGTGAGCAAAAGCTCTTGAGAAGCACTATGCAGAATGAAGCCGCTACCAAAAGCAAGGAAATGGACATGGTGGCAGATATGGTAAAAAATGATTTGCAGAATGAAAAAGAATAATAGTAAATTAATTCAACTTAAAAGGGATAAATAAATGTTAGAAAACAACCCTAACATCGAAAACTCTGATTTGGGTGATACAGATGTGATTGAACAACAATCTCCTGCTAATGCTCAAAACGACTCCGATGTTAATGAATTTTTCAACGCACTCGATAAAGAAGTTAATGATATTGCTTACGAAGACGTAAACGATATAACCGAACAGGCAACCCAACAAGTTCAAGCTGACCCTCCAATGGCAACTCAGCAACAAGAACAATATGTTGGCTCCGATGATAATACGGTTCAGTCAGATGGTAACACGGACTGGAAAAAGCGTTATCAGGATAGTAGTAGGGAAGCACAAAAGTTAAACGAGCAGTATAAGCAAGTTGAACCTTTTATCCCTATACTAGACACAATGAAGAATGATAGTGGCCTTGTAGACCATGTTCGTGATTATTTGGAAAATGGTGGAGCACCCGCTAAATCTGTACAAGAGCAACTCGGATTAGATGAAGATTTTATCTATGATGAGCAGGAAGCGATGACTAACCCAGAATCTGATTCTGCTAAAGTTAGAGAAGCGCAAACTGGGGCTATTGTAAATAGAAGGATTCAGCAGGTTCTTGATAATGAAAGACAAGTTGCAGAACAGGCAAGAGCAGGTCAAGCTAGAAAAGAAGAAGAAGAGGCATTTAGGAAAAAGCATAATATGTCACAAGAAAACTTTGATTCTATGGTTGATAGGGCGAAACAACACAGATTATCTTTAGAAGATATTAATTATGTGTTGAATCGTGACCAAAATGCTACAAATGTTCGCAACTCTACTCAAAAAGAAATGTTAAGCCAAATGCAAAATGTCCGAAATATGCCTACTAGCCAAAGTAACCAGAACAATACAAGGGAGACTAAATCTAGTGAAGAACAGATGTTTGACTCCGTATTCGGTACTGGTCCTAATGATTCTTCAGGCTTGTTCGGATAAACATATAAAGAATTTTTACTCTTAGCCAAGAGTATTGATTGTTGTTTTTCCGCTTTAAATAACCTAATTACCTAAATAGGTAAGGAGAAATAACATGGCTGATGATTATTCACGGATTAACAGGGGGGTAGCACCTCTCGATACTCCGCACACAATAGACGCGCCAACACAGGCGCAACCTTGGGGAACTGATAACTTTGAAGTCCCTAACGTAAACCAACGAGGGAGAACGCCAGCGTCACCAGACATAGGCGACCTTCAACGAAGATACGACTTCGGAAACACCTACACAAAGCTCAGTTTCCAACGAGACCCCTTCCAACACCTCCTCTTAGCAGGAAAGAAGAAGAAGTTTGTCTCAGATAGCAAATTTGAATATGCTATTAAAAGAGCAACTAACACCTACAAGAGATATGGCTATGTTGCTGGTCTTGATGTAGATGCTTCTGCAGCGCATGCAGACGTAACTCTAACGAGTACTCAAGCCGCTTGGAATGATGCTGCTTATGCTCATCTGCTTTCTAATGCAGGTGGTTTTAGTGATGCATTTGATGATGCTCAATTAAGTACAGTTGCTGATAGCAACTTTAGTGTTCTTATGATGGGTGACTACAAGATTAGTGGTAACCTTTCAAACAAAGTTGATACAACTGGAGCTAAGACATTCACTCTAGGAGAATCACTAACTAAGCCTAATTGGTTCTTACCGAATCAAATTATCAGAATCCCAGTTGGAACTTCTGCTAAAGTGGTAAAAGACTACGTTATGGCTCGGATTATTAGTACTTCTGATTGTGTTGTTAATAATAATGCAACCCCAGCTGTTCAAATTGCTCAAGGCACAATGCTTTATTGCAAAGTGATTAAAGCTGTTGCTGCTTCTGCTAATCAATATGTTACATCATTGAGTAGTAACACAGCTCTACTTGACGTTTCTCATGGAACAGGGGCAGACTCTATTGCTGAGAAACTAGAACCAAAGCGTACATACATTGCTGGTTCAGCGTACCACGAATTAAGTGGATATGGTGAAACTTGGAAGTCTCAACCATTCTCAACCGATTATGGTTATACTCAGATTTTCAAGAACACAGCTATGATGAGTGGACGTGCTATGGCTACTGCTCTAAAATTCGGGGAAAATCCTTGGAAGAATGAGTGGGCTGAAAAAATGGCTGAAATCAATTGGGATATTGCCCAAGCTGGTTACTTTGGTGAGCAACACATCGATACTGATGGAATTACTTACACAGAAGGTCTTGTGAATTTCGTCCTTAATAATGGAAGCATTTTTGACCTCACTACATCCACAAAGACAGTTGATTCTTTTATGGATGATTTGAGCGCATTAAATGACCCTCGTTTTGCGATTGCCCAAAAAACATCACCAGTATACTATTGTAATACTCAGGTGTGGAATTGGTTAGCTAAACTTGGTGGCTTCATGAAGAATAATGCTGAAATTAGTCCTAACTACTCCATGCAGTTTAGTGGTCGTGGAAAAATGGCTGGTGTAAGCTATCGTCAATTTGATGTTGATGGCTCTTCAATCCGTGTTGTTCGTGACATTCACCTAGATGGAACTAATGTGAAAATGATTGCTGCTAATATGCAAGCTTGTCACACAGTTGCTCTTAAAGCGAATGGAATTAACCGTGACATGGCAGTGTATCCAGGTGTTAAAACAATCAAAAACTCTGGTGAAGATTATAGGGTTGATTTAATTCAAGCTGATGTTGGCTTTGAATTTACAGCTCCTGAGACTCACGCAGTTTGGTTGTAGGAGTTTATCATGGCTGATAAATACTGGCTCGCAAAGAATCCTAATGGCGAAGTAACTGACGCTCAGGTTCAGGCTCTTAAATCTTTATCCACAGCGGATTTAGATGCATTGGATGATTTATCTATTCCAATGGCAGCTGAGGCTGATTTAGCAGGAGGTGCAGCGGCTTCTGCTATTGTAACAAAAGTTAATGCCCTTCTCGCTAAGTTGAGAACCGCTGGATTACTAGCAGAGTAAACAAAATTGCCTCCTCGGGAAACTGGGGAGGCATTTTTTAAGGGATTCTTATGACACTAAAACAAATGGTAGAAATGGTGCAACAGCATCATCCAAAGATTGGGGAAACCCAAATAAAGATTTGGCTTAATCAAGCCCAAAAAGAAATTTCAGACAGAACTAATTATGGGGTGACAGAAACGTCTTCCTTTAGTACTGTATCTGGAACAAAATATTATGATATAAGTAGTCCTACTGGCGTAACTTTGAATGAAGATATTGTGTCTTTTACTAAGGTTAGTTACGATGGAGAAGAGATACAATTCCTTAGAAACCCAGAACACATAGAAGGTTACTAATGGCTAGTGCAACTAACGCTATAAAATACTGGTGGCTAAAGGGTGAAAAAATTGGTATTGGCTATTTATCAACTGATACTAATGAAAATGATTCCCTAACAGCAGTAGATGAAATAAAGGCAATAAGTGTTGTTTATGATGAAGAGCTTCCAGATTTGTCGGCACTTACAGACTCTCCTTCTATTCCTTCAAGATTTCATGAGGCTATTGTGGCTAAAGCTATACAAAAGGGATTTGAGATTAATCCAGACCCCAATTTTTTACAAGTAGCCCAATATTGGAAATTAGAATTTGAATTAGGGCTTAAAAGAATACAAGAATTTAAAAATAAAGCGTACACGAAGGTCGTTAGAATTATAAAGACTAATCGCCCTTATGCAATTAAATAAAAGGAAATATTATGGCAAAAGGAATACAGGACTTTACAGCGCAAGAAAGCGTAGCCCCATACATTAAGGCAGTACAAGTAGTCGCTGATACAGAATATGCCCCGTGCAGAGCAGTTTTTTCTAAAACTGGGGCAGCTCACGTCTTAACTGTAAATGATGTACCTATTACATTTACTACTATGCAAGCAGGTGTGATATATCCAATAAGTGCTACTAAATGCACAAGCGTTAATGTAATTTTTCTCTATTAGGGTTTATGCCAAATTCAAGTGTAAAGGCTAAAGTTGAAGCTCTTATAGGAGAGATAGGCTCGAATGATACTACTATTGTATCAGAATGGGCTTCGGATACTGCTAGAGAAGTAATAAATATACTTCCAGAAGATATGCTTTGGAGTGTATCTACCGAACTTACTGATGATGGAACTGGTACAGATGTCAGTACATCTAAATTTTTATATGCACATAAAGATGGATACGAGGCAATAGAAATTTCTCCATCAATGAAGGGAAGAGCCTCTGACGTTGGTTCGATATATAAAGCTACAGACACTAGTTCTGTTTATTATAGGGAAGGTGGAAGTGTTACAATACTTCCTACTGGTGGAAAGATTGCTGTGGTTTCATTCCCAAATATTCTGTATGATGATTCAGATGTAACGGGAGTCCCAGACGATGTAAAGCATTTAGTAATTATGGGGACAGCAGTTAAGGGGAGACTTAATCAATTAAATGATTTAAGGGTGGCTATAAAAGATATAAGTAATCCAGACTATGTAATTCCAACTATGACATTTGACGCAAGTCCAAATATTGCTGATTTAGTTATTTCGGCTAATGTCCCATCTTTAACTTTGTCAGCTGCTCCTTCAATAACTCCATTGAGTATTGTCGCTAGTCCTCCTACTGCACCAGCGTCCCCAGTCTTTACATATGTAGATGTTAATGATTCTGCTACAATTGCAGCAACTACTATTACGGAGCCTTCTCAATCATCATCTTATGTGAGTCCAACTATGACAATGGAGAGTGCCCCTATTATATCTTCGTTAAGTACGACATCCGTTCGTCCAACACCTCCTTCTTTGAGTGATAATTCAGTAACCTTTAATTTTAGTTCTCCTACTTATGTTAAGCCGACTTTCGATACAATTAATTTCCCAACTCTTAATTGGGATAATTTGAGTTCTCCTATAGAACCTTCTCTGGCAGTAACTTCGGTCGGGGCATTAGGGACAAATGCTCCTTCGTATTCTGCCCCAGTTATAGCCATTGGGACGTTCCCTTCATTAAATTGGGACGTTGGTGCCTTACCAGTTTGTCCTTATTATAATTGGGATACCATAGATGAGGTGTTGTCTAGTATGGTGATACCTAGTAATATTGTATTGCCATCTTTATCGATTGATGTTGCCCCTATCTTAACATGGGATATGCCATCCTTACCAATTACTCCAACTATTTCGGAAAAAGTTGTTGCTGATTTTAGTGCTAGTTATCCTAATTTTTTACCACCTGTTATGGATACACCAAATTGGTCTGACACTAATACTTGGATAAGCACAGAAGAAGATAATGAAATGCTTGCTGCTAGGGTTCAGGAAATACAGGCTAAAATCGCAGAGTATAGTGCTAGATTACAAGAGTCTCAAGGTGCATTTAATAAAGACAATGCTATTTTCCAAGCAATTGTTCAGGAAAAAATACAAGAAGCTCAATTAGCAGACGCTACTGTTGCTAAGACAATCCAATTATATCAAAATGATATTTCAAAATACACTGCTAAGGTTAATGCTGTCATTCAAGAAAACCAATCTCAATTACAAGTTTGGCAAATTGAGTGGAGTACTAAATTGCAAAAATACCAAGCAGATTTAGGTGTTGTCGTAAGTAAGTATCAAGCTGAAATTGCTGGGGAGAACCAAGTAAGTCAGTCTAAAATCGCAGTAAGAGCTAATCAATTACAGGAAGATAGTACGAAAAATACTATGTCTATTCAGACTTTTCAAGCTAAGGTAGCTTTATTCCAGGCTGATGTGGCATCTGTTACTCAAGTCAATCAAGGAAGAATTGCTGCTTGGCAGCAAGAGACAGCATTTAAAGTGCAGGTATATAGTAGTGACATACAAAATGCGCTTAATTCATTTAATAAAGAGAAAGAAGAATATCAGGCTTCTTTACAAATTGCTATTCAAAATGCTCAATTAGAATCCAAGGGAAGCGCTGAAGAATTACAAAAACATTCGATTGAAGTCCAAAAATATTCAGCAGAAGTAAATTCAAAAACATCCTTAAATCAAGGCGAAATTGCAGCTTGGCAACAAGAGTCATCATTGGGTATCCAGAAATATCAAGCGAATATTCAAAATGAGTTAAATAAATTCAATCAAGAGAACTCTGCATTCCAAGCGGATTTACAAGTTAGTATACAAAATGCTCAATTAAGTTCAACTGATGATTCCCAGGCTATCCAAAAATACTCAAGTGAATTACAGGCTTATCAAGCAGATATGAATACAGAGATACAAGAGTATACCCAAAATTTTCAGAAAGACTTTCAATTATGGCAAGCTGAGAGGCAAACAGACCTTCAGAAATACACAACTGATATACAAAATAGTTTAAATAGTTTTAATTCTTCTAATGTAGAATTTCAAGCGTCAGTACAATACGCTATGGAAAATGCGAGAATGAAACAAGAGAGAATTGTATCTGAATTGCAAGGACAGCAAGACGCAGCAAAGCAAAATTCATTACAAAAGCTACAAAGGGAAGTCCAGCAATATACTAATGATTTAGGTAAATATGGCTCAGAGGTTCAAGATTACCAAGCTAGGGTGTCTACGGAAATTCAAGAATGGACTACTAATAACCTCCAACATAGCCTAGCCAAATGGAATACAGAAAGGTCAACGGAAATACAAAAGTATTCTACTGATTTAGAAAAGTTTAAAGCAGAGTCTCAAAATGAGCAACAGGTTTACGCTATAAATGAGATACAGAAGGAAATCCAATTATATTCATCTGACCAAGCGAATAAACTTGGTAAATTCCAAAGCGACATACAAAATTCAACACAACGATTCCAATCAGAATTTGGGGTCTATACTAAAAAGACAGATAGCGAATTTCAAAAACATCAGACAATGATGCAGGAATTACAATTATTACAACAACAGTATCAACAGGGACTACAAATGTTTATACAATCATATACAGCCCCAAAAGGAGTAGAAGAAAATGGCAAGTAGAATAGAGTTCGCAGTAAGTGCGACACCAATTGTTAGTGTAGCTGCTGGAGAAAATGTAGCCGTAGACACAATAGCGGCAGACGTAGGAAAAAGTCTAGGAGGAAGCGGGAGTCAAGTTGCTGTGTGGGGAAGTACGGAAGGATATGTTGCTGGTGACCCCGTTCATAAAATAGCAACAAGCAATGCTGCTGAGCTAGATACACTAGCAAGCATAAAGTTTCTCTTTATTAAGCATAGTGGATTTGAGGATGATGCAAAAACAACTGCTAATACAACATCTTTAGTAAGCGTTTCTCTTGGGGCAAGTGCAGTTTTTGCGGTTCTTTCTTCTGGTGATGCAATAGTCTTACCATTCGCAACGGCTACAAGTCCAGATGTACGAGTTAAGACAGATACTGGAAGCGTAGCAGTGGAATATATGGCTACAGTTTAATGGCTGCTGGTGTCTATAACATAAGTATTGAGAAGGGCATCCATTATGATGTGACCTTTACTCTAAAGGACTCTGATGGGGTCGCTATAAATGTTACTAATTTTACATTTAAAGCAGAGGTAAGGAGAAGGGCTGAGACTGACTTAATAAAAGCCTTTACTATTACTACAACGAATGCTGCTGGGGGCATAATCGCTTTAGAAATGACTGGGGCGAATACACTTGCTCTTCCAGTAGGTAAGCTTGTATGGGATTTAGTCGCTAAAGATAGCTCTAATAAAATAAGAAGGTATTTAACTGGAGACGTTACTGTGACAGAATCTGTTTCAGATACGGTATTTGCATAATGGCTGATGTAACTGTAACTCCACCAGACACTATAAGCGTAACAGTATCTGAGTCAACTAACGCTGACCAGATTTTATTTACTTCTACTAATGATGGGCTATCAAGTGAGACTAATTTATCATCTGCTGTTAATGAATTAGCCTCTAGATTTTTTCAACTATCTTCAGCCCCAACGGGTGCTAATATAAATGAAGGAGATTTATGGTACGATTTAACTGTATCTAAATTAAAAGTATATGATGGTAGTGGTTGGGATAATGTTGGGGGAGAAACATCTGCAGGCACAAATGATACTAATGGTTGGTTAGAATTTGCTAGTCCTACTACATATACATCTGGTGCATTATTCAAATTAAAGAATAATACTAGTACTGTATTTAAAGTAAATTACGATGGTGCTTTACAATTAAATACTATATCAAATAAAGGTACTGCCGTCACAGGAAGATTTGTATTCGATGGTACAAGTATGTACATAGGAGTTTAATTATGGAAATTAGGGGTAATAAATGTCAAATATGTTTAAAAGTGACGATAAGGGAAGACGACAACTCAACTTTAACGCAAAGGAGATAGGGTTTCTCATCAGGATGATAGAAGAAATGGCAATCTCAGGTAAAGTGCTTGAACTCGCTTATCAAACGAAAGTTAAGCTTCAGGCAAAACTAAATGAAATAGCTAATAACGAAATGGAGTTTTAAATGGCTAATTGGAAAAAAGTCGCCTTATCAGGTGAAATCGTAAACGCAGACTTAACTGGCTCAGCCGCCATTTCATCTGCAAATTTGGCAGATACTGCCGTAACCGCAAATTCCTATACTAATTCAAATATAACGGTCAATGCAAAAGGACAAATAACATCAGCTTCAAGTGGAGCAGCATCTGGAGATGCTAATCAAAATGCTTATTCTCATATAGCTGTTGCAGGACAAACAACTGCTGACGCTGACACCACAACAGACACATTAACTTTAGTCGCACAGGGTGGAATGACAATAACCACAAGTGGGGACACAATTACATTAAATTCTGCTGCATTGAGTCTAATTGATGAAGATACTCTAGTAACGGATAGTGCTACACGCCCACCATCTCAACAATCAGTAAAGGCATATGTTGATGCACAAACACATGAGTCTCAATTATCTTTGATTGATGAAGACAATATGGCTACAAATAGTGCAACAAGACCACCTTCACAACAAAGTGTAAAAGCTTATGTAGATGCACAAGAGCATACGCCAGAAACAGCAGATATATCTGATGTAAGTGTGACAGCAACTGAGCTTGGACAGTTAGAAACATTGGGAACTACAAGTATATCAGCTGGTAATTGGGCGGCATTAGCCCTTTTGTCTGGTACAAATAGTGGAAATCAAACAGTTGCTTATACATCGGCAATTACTACAGCACAGGCACAAGCTGCAATTGGGTATGGAAATCAAAAATTAGTCCCATCTACTGGTACATCTGGTCATTTCTTAAAACATAATGGTGAGTTTGGATTACCTGCTTATACATCCGCTAATGTACCGACAGCAATTTCGTGGACACCAGGAACAAGTGCTGGTCCAACCTTAGTTACGGATGGTAATAATGTAGCAATTCCAGTTGCATCGGCTAGTGCTTCGGGTGTTGTAACTAATGCGAATCAGACATTTGGTGGAACTAAGACATTCGCGGAAGTAAGGGTTGATGGTGATTTAGTTGTTAGTGGTAGTACAATTACTTCTTCTACCGAGACACTCTTAATCTCTGATAATTCACTGGTATTAAATTCAGACTTAACAACAAGTACTGATGTTGATGCTGGTATTGTTGTAGAAAGAGGCACAACTCATGATAATGCCCTATTTTATTGGGATGAAGGTTCTGATAAGTGGATGATTGGTACTAATAACGATGCTGACATCAACACAAGTAAGACATATGGTGGTGATGTTGGTCAAATATTAATTAATGGTGCAGCGACTAGTAACCTTGTCTCTGGAGTTCCTATCGGTCACCTTCACTATAATGCTGGAGTACTTTCTGTAAGAGTTGCAGATTAGTAAATAACAACTTGTTAAGGGGGGTCGCCTCGGTGACCTTCCTTAGCAAAAACAATGGGAGGTACTATGCCTTATAAAGGTCTAGATAAAAATGATGTTGCTATTTGTATAGCGTCAATAGAGAATGCGAGTTTTAAAGGAAGCGATGTGGTGCAAATTGCAGAAACATTATCAAAGCTAAAAGTTTTGCTTGATAAAGAAATAAATAAAGAAATAGCTAATGGCTAATTGGAAAAAAGTTCTATTATCTGGGGTCGCAACAGCAGATGATATAGTTGATTTCGATACTGAGGTTGCTAACAATACAACTGTTGCCTCGAATACATCTTTTGCTACCACAGTCCATGAACTTGAGTCTGTTAATCTAAAGGTTAATTTAGAATCAACTTTATTAAGTACTGCTGTATTGCATGGCAATGATAATGATATTACTGATATAGGCGTTTCTGGTAAATTACCAATAGCTAATGGAGGCACTGGAGCAATTACTGCATCTGCTGCTAGGACTAATCTCGGTCTTACATTAGGTGCAGTACAAGATGGGGGAACAACTATTCCGACTGGTAATGATGTTTACGACTTCGTTGTTCTTCAGGGTCATGGTGATATTAGTTCAGTAGTCGCAGGTGCAGGTATGACGGGTGGTGCTACATCTGGTGCTGCTACACTAAATGTTGTTGGAGGTACTGGTATAACTGCTAATGCTAATGATATTGCATTGACAGCGGCTGGAGCTGGAGCGGCTACATATGGTTCTACTTCTGATGGTACTAAAATAGATACTATTACATTAGATGCTTATGGTAGAGTAACTAATGTAGCAACAGGGGGTACAGGTTCTACATCTAATTCAGGTGATATTACAAATGTTACTGCTGGTACTAACTTATCAGGTGGTGGTACATCTGGTTCGGTTACTATTAATCTAGCGTCAGCATCAAACCTCGCAAAGGGTGCGGTTGAACTAGCAACTACTGCCGAAACAACGACAGGTACAGACACTTTAAGGGCAGTTACACCCGATGGATTGAAAGATGGTTATCAAGGCTCAACAAATGTTGTAACAGTTGGCGTTATATCTAGTGGTGAATGGAGAGGAAGTGCAATCAATGGTAGTTATGTCTCAACTCTTAATCAAAATACTACAGGTTCGTCTGCTACTTGTTTGGGAAACTCAGCTACAGCTACTAAGATTAGTAGTATTACAAATAGCAATATTGTACAGTTAACAGCTTCACAAACATTAACAAATAAGAGTATTTCATATGGGCAAATTACTGGAGGCCCTTCAGTTGGTGACGGAGGTCTTACACAAAAGAACTTTACTACTACGCTAAAAAACAAACTTGATGGTATTGAGGCATCAGCAACTGCTGACCAAACAGCAGCAGAAATACTTGCTGCCATCAAAACTGTTGATGTCAATGGTACATCGGGTGTTAATGCAGGTACTTTAGGAGGTCAATTACCTTCTACAGGTGTAGGTAATAATACTATTGTACAGAGAACTGGTAGTGGTTATATATTTGCAAATTACTTTTGGACATCTCCAAATGATGTAGCTAGTGGGCATATTAGTAAGATGCTTGTTGAATCTGATAATGATGGCTATATGCGACACGCAACAGCATCAACTGTTAGGTATTTCTTAGGTGTTGAAGCCAATGCTACTGCTGACCAAACTCAAGCTGACATTAATAATTTAGCTATAACGAAGTTAGGTACTATTACTATTGGTACTTGGAACGCCACAGCAATATCTGTAGCGAAAGGTGGGACAGGAGCGACAGCAACAACAGGCTCGGGAAGTAATGTATTAGCTTCTTCACCAACTCTTACAGGTTCTCCAGTTATTGGTGGTACAACTTTTCCATCATCAACAGGGACAGCAAAGCAAATACTTGAAAACACTGGCTTAGGTTCGGCTACTTGGACAGACAATCATCCAAATAATGTTAAATACTTTTATCAGCAATGGAGTATGAGGTGGTATATGAGATATGGCTATGCTTATTATCCAAGTACTTCGTATGGTCCAGGTTATTATAATTGGAATAAATATAGTATTTCACCCATTACAGCGTGGCAGGATTCTTGGAATCTTGGCTATGTAGTACCTGAGAATGCGACTTTTAAAGGAGCGGAGTTACTAGGAAGCACTAATAACACAGAGACTCTTCAACTGAAAATATTAAAAGGTACTCCATCTAGTTATAGCAATAGTTCGACAAGTGTAACTATCGGGTCTATTTATGCCCCAACTGCTGCGTCTTTCACATCTGGGCGAAGGAAGTCTATGGGGTCAACATCAGCGGTATCTGTTTCTGTTTCAAAAGGAGACATTATAGTCCCCCAACTTAATAAAACAAGTAATCTTACTAATAGCACTACTAGATATTTGCATGGAACTTTAGTACTTAAATTTCAAAAGGTATAGATAATGGCAAGACCAAAGAAATTCGTTACAATGAAGGGCAAGACTTTAGATGTTAAGTCTGAAGCTGATACAACATTAGATTTAGCTGAATTAGATGCTTTCTCAGGTAGCCATACTGATACATTAGAACTTGCCTTGATAAAACAATTAATGATAAAAGTAGATGCTATCATAGCAGATGTAGATACTATATCTTTGACTCCTGGACCCAAAGGTGATACTGGCTCGGCTGGTGCAAAAGGTTCTACAGGGAGTCAAGGAGCGACTGGACCACAGGGTGCAACTGGTGCTAAAGGTAATACTGGTAATACAGGTGCTACAGGTGCAACTGGTGCAGCTGGTTCGGGTACTCTAGATACAACTCAAGCATTTCTGACTAGTGCCAAAGGGGCTACAAAGACAGTTACGGTTGTAGATGGTATAATAACACAAATTAAATAATGATAGTATGTTTAAATGGCTAAATTTGAAACTGCTCGAAGTTACAAGGGTACTGTGGTGGACGATAATGCTATTATTTCTATCAACATCAAATGGCTCGGACAACTCTTGGTACTGGTTGGGATGCTCGTTTACGGCTATTGGCGTATTGAGTCTAGATTGGGAAGCCTTGAAGAAGCAATGGTTGCGAATGACATTAAAATTGGGGGTTTACTTGACAAACATATCGTTGAAGAAACTATACAGCGAGAGCAGTTAGAAGAGAAAGTGAATTTCTATGAAAAAGAATTTAACATCAACCCATTGAGTTGGGGAAAGAAGAAGAGAAAGTGAAAGATAAAAAGACAAATAAAGCATACAATCCAGATAAGATGTTTGAAAATGCCATTAATTCAAAATGGTTCAAACGGATTGCTAAAAGAATTAAGAATAATATTACTCGATTACAATCACCATATCTTATACCATAGAGAGAATATGTTCGGTATGGTAAAAAGTTCGGTAAAAAGAAGTAAATGTGCGAATTATGCTACAT
>Ga0233415_10000255_pt1 | contig 26109 bp, 21 predicted proteins | sample Na_anoxic_12_MG_FD_188631 | JGI IMG/M metagenome (GOLD analysis project Ga0233415, IMG submission 188631) | Seawater microbial communities from Saanich Inlet, British Columbia, Canada - Na_anoxic_12_MG | ecosystem: Environmental > Aquatic > Marine > Inlet | place: Canada: British Columbia...
TAAATCAAAAACTTCTTCTTCTACAACTTCTTCTTCTACAACTTCTTCTTCTACAACTTCTTCTTCTACAATTTCTTCTTCTCCTATAGGACGTTTATCTGCAACAACTTTTTTAGCTCCAGACCTAGTAATGTCAATTATTCTGTTTTTCAAAAAAGCTATTTTGTCATCTATCTCTTGAACTTTATCAGGAAAAACATCAACATCTAAACCATCTCTTTCAGCTTTTAGTTTGTTTATTTCTGAAATAACAGACATAACACTCAAAGATGTTTCTGCGCTTAATCCTTTAGGTATTTTGTTTATTGTTTCTCTGTAAACTTCAATGTCTGATAATATTCTTTTTACCTGCTCTTCGGTGTAAATTCTTTTAGTAACCTGGCTATTTAAAAGTTTAGTTGTTTTGCCTACATCTTTAGATAAATTATACAAAGCATTCATTTTATCTACAGCGGCCACCCCTGGTCTAAATCTTTTATTGTAATTTGTTTTTATATTAGAAGACATGTTTCCTGCAAAGGGCATAAAGAATCCTGCAGCTGCAGAAAGTATTGTGGTATTAATAAATTCATCGCCACTAATAGTGTTAGCCATTATTTCCTTCTTAGCAAACTCATTAACATTATCTCCAATAACGTATGCTTGACCTACTTGCTGAACATTTTCTTGAACAACTTCTTTTCCACTTTCTAAAAGGTATCTTTTGGCTTTTAATCCTGCTTTTGTCCAATAAGCTTTGGCTCCTTTTGCTCCTGCTTTTTCGTATGCTTCCAATGCTCCTTTTAAAAGTACATTGTTCGCGTTCTTCCCAAATATTTTATCCATAGCATAAGTCTGCGTGGATAGGGGTGCTGTTAAAACACCTAATACAAGCCCTTGTGATCCTGCTATAGACTGAATTTCTTCTGCCTGATCAATAGACATTCCGCCATCTAATGCTTGCTTATAAGATTGTTCTGCTAAGTTTGTTGCAAACAAAGTTCCCTGAGCAACCATAGCAGATGCTGTTGTTGCTTTCATTGGTATTTTAGACATAAAATTAACAACCTTAGCTCCTTTATCAGTTAAAGACAACGCACCGCCTATACCAGCTCCCACATTACCAAATCCTTTTGTGAGGGCTATTTGAAACATCATATCTGTTACAATACCTGTTCCTTGTATAATCATTCCTGCCGTGGAAAATGATGTCCCCTTTACTCCTTTGGATAGCACTTCTTTTTGAATGTAATTCAATTCATTTGGAGTTAATACATTAGTAACTCTTATTCCTAAGTCTTTATCATATACTTGACCTTTATCATCAACCAAATATGTAGTTCCGTCTACATCTTTTTCCTTACCACTTGCGTAAGTGTATCGCATGAAGTCTTCTCTTTCTAGTTCGGTTTCAGCTTGATTCATTCTTACTTCATCAGCAACGCTATCTAATCCAAATAAATCATATGTACCAGCACTAAAAGTACTCAATCTGTCCTCTAAAGACCTATATCCTTGCTTAAAAGCTTGACCAACCCCTTTAACCTCTCCATTTTTCATGTCTTGATAAAGCTCTTCGTTTGCTACGTCTCTTTCCTTTAACTTGGATGTAATTATTGGAAAGTCTTTTTCTATGAATTCACCTAATTGTTCGTCATCTACACCTGAACTAAATGAAATTTCTACACCATCAAAAGATGGATGCCTTCCTTTGTTTTTTAATTGATAGTTTACAATTTGAGATTCAACGTTTCTCTCTACTTGTTTGTTTATGTAGTTTGTTAGGTATTGTAATTTTAATCTTTCTGCTGCAAGCGAGGGATTATAGTTTCCTGAAAAATCATAAGACCTTCCGTCTTCAGAAATAGTTTCATCCTCTAAAAGCCTTAAATACTCCTCTTTATATCCTTGCTCATTTAAATACCCGTCAAAGTCTTTAATTTTAAAGCCCTTTACCTTCTTAAGGTCTTGAACATCATACATTGTCGATACCTCTGTATCTTCAAAACCTGTTGGCACAAAGTCATCTTCAGCTAATTCATACTGCTCTTCTGTAGGAGCTCCTTCTCTATTGAATATAGCATTTAACTCATCCTCTGTAGCGTCAGGGTTGGCATCGATAAGTTTTTTTGTTTCGGCATCAAAAGACTGTGTAGCCTGAATAGCTTCTAGTTTTTTTAATTCATCTTCAGGACTAGAAACAAACTCAACTAAATCAGATTTATTTGTATAAGAATAAGGGTTATTTAAATCACCTTTATCTATTATTGCTTGGTATTCTTCAGGAGTTTTTATAGATAATTCTTTTAGTTTTTTAATGGATGTTTTACCTCCTTTAATGGCATTATCTATTTCTTTTTCTGTTATAATTTCGTTTTCAAGTGCTTTTTGAATATTATAATCAGATAGTATTTTTTGCTTTAACTCAGGATTAATTTGCCTTTGGCTTCTAGACATCATTCTAGCCCTAATAGAGTTTGCGGATTCAAAAGCGTATGGCTCTGATTCTATTGCGTCTAGCTCTTGAAAATCATCTTGCAAGTACTCATAAGGTTGTTCTTCAGATTCATCTATTTCTTCTAAAGAATCCAAGGAGCCAGGACTTGTTTCCGTTTCGATAGTGGATTCCGTAACTTCCTCTACTACATCTGAAGGAGTATCGACTTGATTTTTTTTTTCAACTAAGGATGATTCAAATTCTTGTAAATCTGCAAAAGCACCTGGTTTTATTATAGAAAACAAAGTTGCATTATCAACTTGGTTTGCAAAATCTTGAAACTCTTCAAGAGATGAAAAAGCTCCATCAACAGTTAATTCAAATAAATCTTCAATTTCAAACATACTTATTTTTGTGCATTAAATATTTTAGTTGCTTCTTTCATATCTACCTTATCTTCGGTCATAATTTGTGCAATAGTTCTTCTTGTTGTTGTTGTTTCACCTCCTTGAACAGTTACTTGTTTTGTTGATTCCTCCCTTGCAGGAAACAAATTTTTAAAAACAATATCTAATTTATTTTTTATATCTCTAACTAATTTTGGTCCTTCTAAACCATCCTCAAGAGTAAGATTTATAACTTGGCTTTTTCCATCACCATAACCAATAGTAATGGTTTCATTAGTAGTATCAGCGTCTACGCTAAAATCAATATCTTCACCATATTTAGTTTGTCCAGCATTTATACTTTCTGTTATAGATTTACTTAAATCGTTAATCTCACTATCGTATATCTCATAACTGCTTGATCCTATTTTATCTAAATCTTTTTGAATAATTGTAATAGGAGATTCATTGTCTTTATTCAATGAAGTTGTTATAGTAACAGGAGCTAATGCTTCTGTAGTCAAGCTCTTTGTGATTTTAGGAACATATTTTCTACTAGCTTTTTCATTTAAGTCTTCTAAGAATTTGTTATTTTTAAGATAATTACGTTTAACTTTATCATATGAAGGGTGATTTTTTGTTTTAAACAATTGATACAATTGTTTACCGTATTCATCAGCAGTCGCATTGATATAATTACCGTTATCGTCTTTTACTTTAAACATAACGTTATCGGTTCTAGTTGCTCCATCGTCATTTGCAACGGTAATAGCTAATCCAATTTTTACACCATCGCCATCCATTATATCTTCTTGTTTTTGAAATTTATAATCAGAAGAGTTTTGAAGTGTTGTTGCAGCAGCTGAAACATCTTTTTGTGCATCTCCACCATATGTTTTATTTATTGCTCCAAATATAGTAGTAGCATCATCTATTAATTTTTCACCTCTATCTGCTGCAGCATTGGGGGCTGATGGTTTAGGTTTAGTATCTCTTCCTGTTATTTTTCTCTCCAACCCTGCATATACAGCTGATTTAAATATTCTTTGAGCTGCTATTTCTGCCTCATCTGTTTCTTCAGGCATAAATAGATTACTCATTGGATCTAATGTAGATATTACATATTTATTATAAGCACCAGGTTTTGTTGCTCCAGTTGAAGGGTCTAAGTAAGTATACTCAATTTGTTTATTTAAATCAATACCTTGAGCTTTCAATCCATCAACCTCGTTTGGCATGACAGGTATCTGTTCCATGCCTGGAGGCATATTATCCATCAATATACTCATTCTTTGTTCTACAGTAGCTGTCCCTGATACTGTTGCTGCATCAATAAGTCTTTTTATTTCTAGGTTATTTCTAGCATCATCAACAACTATACCTGTATACCCAGGTTGAGTTTTCATTACCTGAAAAGCTTTACTTAAAGCTGTATCCTCAGCCAATGCTTTGTTTATACTATCATCCATATAAACTCTAGGTGATTTTTGATTCTTACCCTTTAAAAGAGTTGAAGCACCAATACCTGACATAGTAGGATCTACAATTGGATTTCCATCAGCATCTAAAACCAATTCCCTAGTGTTTGTAGTGGTGTTTATTTTTGTTTTATAAAGACTCATATTAAGACTTCCGTCCTCACTACTTACAATTTTGTATAAATTAGGGTTTCCTAAAGTAGTTTGAAACTTTTGTATAGCAGCTTGAAATGCTCCCCCAGTTGGCTTTATGTAATTACCTTTTTCATCAGTATATCCTTGCATTTCTTTTAAGGACTGTTGAAAGTTAGCGTCATAATCTTTTAAATAAGAGGAAAGTATTTCATAGCTTTTGCTTGCGTTTTCTCTAAAAATAAGATTATCCGTAGGGCTTATCATACCTTTTTGAAGCATTTTTTGATTATCATACAATCTATCTTGAGTACTTTGCAAAGCTTCTAATATAGCAGCGTCTACAGTTTTATTACCTGTCATTCGCTCGCTTGCTAGCTTTTTTGCGTCTTGATAAGCTTTGGCTGTATCTGTTTTTAGTTTTATCTCGGCATCATCTATTCCTTTCTTCCAAGATGCAACATCTTGCATTCCTTTAGTTATACTTGAAAGCGTGGTTGTTGGGTCGCTTACACCTGTAAAACCTTTATCTAATGCAATTCTAGTTGCGTCTAATTTATTGCCCATTTACTCTGTTATTTTAAAAGGATTAGTGTCAAAAATACTAGAAAATGAATTTATCACATTGTTAAAGTCATATACTGATTTCCCTTCTTGTTCTTTTTTATCTTGAGCAAAAGCTAGTATAGAATTTAAATCTACACTCATCCCATTAATGTTTACCATATTTTGAGGAGCTGTACTAACTCCTGCAATGTTTTCTCCTAATGTTTGATTTCCGTTACTAGAAACTGTGTTTACAATTTTTTCACCAATTGATTTATCACTATTGATTACTCCAGGTAAATTATTTCTTCCACTAACGTCAATAGCTGAAATATCTCCTTTATTAAATTTTCTTATTTCTTTTCCTGTATACTTAGATATTTGAGACCTAGCATCATCAATACTAATACCCTCTGATGCAGCTAAGTTCTCAGCGGCTTTATTTGCAGCTTCTCCTTTAAGAGAATTTGCTATGGAAACTCCTGTCTGTAAAGCACTAACACCTGCGTCTATAAATGCACCTGTAGACTGTCCTTTTAATTTATCTGCTTGAGCTGTTAATGCATCGGCTTTTAGACCAGCTGATGCTGCCCTATCATCTTGAAGTGCTGCTATTTCTGATGCAGACATTTCTCCCGCCTTAGCACGAGCCATATCTATATCTAGTTTTTGTTTAGCAAATTTATCAGCAGTATCCGACAAGGTGGCGTCTGAAACTTGTTTTATCTTACCTGCTGCCGCGGCCACTCCTCTTTGGTCTCCTTCTTGAACAGCTTCTAATATTTGAGCACCCATTACATTGCCTCTCTCTAATTGCTTATCATATACATCTGTAGTGGCTCTAACTGCGTCATAAAAATTCTGCTCTAATCTAGCTACAGATTCTTTTTCTAGTTGTTCTTGTTCCAACCTAAGTCTACCAGCTTCACGGGCTGCAACTTTTGCTGCATCGCCTGCTAATGCTCCTTTTACAATAGACCCTCCTATTGATACTGTAGCTGCTGCTATTGTTGTAAATGTTGCCATATTATAATGTTTTAATCATTTCTTTATTATACGTTCCAGATTCAGTATAACCATTTTCTTCATAATGCTTAGTTAATGATTTTGACTTTAAAAGAGCATATGAATATTTACATCCAGATATCTTTAATGAATTTGTTAGCACACCTATTAAAAGTAATAAAGCTTCTTTTCTTTTTTCTTTATTCTTATATTCAAAATTAGAAATAACCCAATCACACCAGCCTACTTTGGAATTTGTTATGTAAATATATCCTGCACAAACAGGAGTTTCTTTATCATACACTATAAAACCTCCTTCTCCATTATTTGGTAAAAAATCTTTTGGCGGAGCTGTCCATCTCCAATCTTTCCACCATTTTACTAATATTGAATCATAATCTTCTGAATTTAACTTTCTTACCTCCATCAAAACAAAGATACAAAAACTAAGGATTACTTTTAAACACATCTGAATCAATAGTAAAAAGCTCAACAGATTCTGTACTATTATTCGTTAATTTAAATTGTAAAAAATACCCCAATGTACCGTAAGACTCTGCAACACTGTTTTTTACATATAAAATATAACTCGAAGGCACTGTCCCACTTATAACAGGGTTTAGTATTTTAATAGTTTTGTTATTGTTACTAATTTCTGTTATTTCACCTATCTCTTCAATATTACCAGCGTTGTTATAATAAGCTGTGTCACCAATACTAATTATAGAACCTATAGAGAAATCAAAAGTTAATGTTATTTCAGAAGGACCTGAACCAGTAGTAGATGAAAATGTTCCAATCCCTTGAGCTGATCTAAGTTCTAAATTTTGAGAGTTTGCAATTCTTCTTATAAAAGCAAAGTAAGCACCTTCTTTTAATACAAAATAAGAAGCAGGAATAAATCCCGTGCCTAAATCAGAAATCAGTTCACAATCCCAAGGATCATCACTTTCAAGCTCAATTGTCTTAAATACCTTAGTGGTAGTTGGCTCTTGATTAAAAACACCTGTTATGGTAGAATCATAATCTACACCATAATAGTTATTTCTTCTTTCATTAGTATTATGCCTATAAAGATTACCATTTTTAAATGTATATAAATATTGGTTCATTCCTAATGTAAAGTCAGGATTATAACTATAAAAAGAAGGCCATCCATTTACAGACTCACTAAATGTTAAAGTATATTCCTTTGAATTAGAATTGTTATCAGACATTTTTTAAGGGTTTACACAAGGTCCTCCAGGGATACTTCCACATTCAAGAATATCTAAAACCTCATTATTTAATAATTGCATTATTTTCCAATTTCCAACAAGAGTACCTGATTGTTGACCAAAAGTATCAGAATAAGCATAGTATCCATCATTCAAAGCCACTCCAGCTATATCATCTCCAATAGATAAATTTGAATAGTCATTACCCTGTACTGATGACTTTGCAGAGGTCATAGAATATGTTGGGCTTGACGCACAAAAATCACTGCAAGTATTTCTCACTGAAGATATGTAAAAAACACCTGAAGGACACGTAGGACATGTTGTTAAAGAACCTAGAGTCCCTAGATTTTGTTGTCTATATTGATTAGAGTTTTTTATTTTATACCACCCATCTGGAGCAAGATTTAATAATCCTGAGTCAGCATACATCAATGTAGTAGAAGGGTTCGTAAACGAGTCTCCTGTATTAAAATAGGCAGTATATGCGCTACTACTCACACAACATAAATCACTAGCAGAACTTCCGTTAACTCTTAAGCTTTCGGAACTCCCTGTACATGAAGGACATGTTGTAGAGCCAGGGACTAAGGCTCCTGATGATTGTTGTCTATATATTCCATTTTGCTGATAAAATCCATCAGCAGAAGGAGTTGTTAGTGCTGCATCATCAAAAACAGCAGTTGCTAATAAAAAATCAGCATTATCTAAATATTTGTTTACTGTTGTTGCCATTTATTTTTTTTAAGGTTGTTCTTCATTGCAATCACAACAAGCAGATTCTGCTGTTGATGCGTCATAACATAATTCTGTTATAATACCTGATTCAGGACTGCAATCACAACAAGCACTTTGAAAGCTTGTTGCATCATAGCAAAATGTTTGAATATTGCTATCTCTTAAATCCCATACCAAATATAAGTATTTTTCATTACTTGGATTTGCATAAATAAATTGAGCAAAATACCCTTCACTTGTTGGAAAAGTTTGTATTGGTGTTATATTATTTAATAGTGGAATTAATATGTTTATATCAGCCTCTTGGTAATTTACATCAGAAATTAAATACAAAAGTTTATCAGAAAAAGGATTGAATAAAGAATTATTAGTTTTTATTTCCATATTAACTACAGAACCTTCTGCGGGAATAGTTCCGAAAGATTCTAATCCTGTTTGCTCTTGAAAAAGAGAAACTCCATCTGATTCAAATGATATAATATTAGAATTGTAAGGACTAATATTTCCTGACAAACTCCAATTATACCTTATTTTAGCCACTTCACCTACTTCAGATGAATTGTTTAAAAATATTTGCTTTACAGTTAAATCGTTTGCAGTTGGACAATTAAAGACCATATTATAACTACTTTCTTGTTGAGGCATTATAATTACTTGAGCTGTTATTGGGTTGCTCATTGTTTTAGTAAAACTCAACACGCCCGTGCCTGAAACAGTACTATCTATAACTAAAACTTGATTATAAAAAACATTCACTTTTACAAGACCAGAACTTATATCGTAATCTATATTTACATCACCTATTATTGTAGATAAATTTAAATTAAAAGAAAAAGACTCTGAAGTTTCTAATTGATTTAAAACATAACCACAACTTCTTTCCACTGGAGGAACAGGAACTAAGTTTTCATTTGAACTTAACACATATTCATTCATGTAAGGGTCAAACCCTCCTATTTTTTCTGTATAGAACGCTTTTAAAAATAAATCTCTAAACCAACTACGCATACCTAATTCAGAAATAACAGATAGTTTGTCGGATTTAGCTGACCCTCCTTTTAAATTTATAACAGAACTTCTTTTAGCGTCTGTAAAGTACACATCAAAACCATATGATGCAAAACTCTCAGGATTATTACTTATACCATATTCTTCTATTCTAGCTAATTGAGTTCCTAATACTTCAGGTATGGATACTATAGCTCCTCCTGCTGCTGCATCAGATAATAAATTCTTTCCAACTAGTACATATGATATTTTATCTTCTTGTAAAGCAAGTATATCTGTTTGTCTTGCATGCATTTTTCTTAATGGCCCAAACTCTCTTTCAAGAGTTTTAAAGTTTGACAATGCTAAATTAAATTGATTTAATTTATTTAATCTACTTTCTTGATTAAATACACCGCTATAAGTTATATCTGAAAATCTATGAACTTCTTTATAATCTTCTTCCGACACAGAAGTAACTTTACTCCCTAATGATAAATTAGGTGTAGTTAAAGCGTCTAAAATCTTATCAGATTCTGCTCCATTTCCAAATGTGTAACAATTAAAAAATGTTAAATCAATAATTGCAGGATTGTTTAATGTTTGGTCCTGATCAGCATCCATGTCTCCTGATAAATGAAATCCATTTTCTATATTGAAAGTTTGCTCATTTTCATAATACAATTCATCATTTGCTTGAATTGGCTCTGTCTCAAAAACAGTTAAAGTGGTAGCTCTATTTACTACAATCTGAACAGTCTCATAAGAACCTCTTCCATCTATACCTCCGCATTTTGGAGTACCTGTTTGTATAATCAACCAAAGATTACCATCAGACTCTTCTTGAAAACTAATAGTTGTAGTCCCCGGATTAAAGTAATTAGTAAAATAAGGCTGTACTGCGTTTATTTGATCTATATTATTTATTGTGTCATCGCTACCAGCAGATATTCCATTTGTAAAGTCTATGTTTTGTCCTTGAACAAAAGCAGCAATATTTGCATAATCTTGACCTGCTGTAAATGTTTTATTATAGTCATAAGTTCTACTTCCACATCTAGAACCTCTTTTATTTCTATTAGTATTAAATCTAAATTCAACTAAACTTCCTGCAGGAATATCAAAAGGAATATAACTCCCAGGGGTTGATTCATCTTCAATCGCACAAGAAACTCTTGCATAGCTGTAACTAGACCCTGTTCCAGGTAGCTGAGTAATAGCATTATAGCCTCCTACACTAGTTCTGTCAATAAATGAATTTTCAGGGGCATTTGCAGAAAAATTAGATGGTTTAAGTTGCATATAAGTCCCAGAAGGTTGTCCGCAAGTTCCTGATATTACTTCACCATCTGCATTTTTTCGACATAAGAAATCTTCTGTTTGACTTTTAAAATCTAAAACTTTAGTTTTTGTGCATCTAAGGACAGCTCCACTACTATCTGATTTTACAAATAAATTAGAGTTATCTTTAACCTTATCTCTATTGTCTCCCTCAAGCTTATACCAAACAAACCCCGTCTCCTCTTCTCTAAAGAAAATATTAGAGTAAATTGTTCTGTGACCTGTTTTTGATTCTTTTATAACAAATTTATATTTTTTTGCCCAATAAGGAGGATAATTGTTTAATTGTACTCTTATGTTATTTTTTGTTATTGAGTTTTCACATGGAATGTAGATTGTGTTTTCTGTATCTACTAAAGCAGTAGTACTTCTTCCGTACTCATCCATATATACAATTCCAATTTCATAATCTCTATTACTATGAAGACTTTGTCTCGAAGAATCTAATGAATATAAACCCGTTACTTCAGTTGCTTGAAGATATTCATAAGCAAAAGTCCCTGGATTAGCTATTTCTTCAAATTTTAAAGCAGGAACAACAATGCTTACAATATCACTTCCTAGAGAACTTTCTATAACAAATCCCTGATTAGTAGATGAAACACCAAAGCCAACATAATCCCAATTGTTTTTTGCTACAATACCACAATTAAAAACATCCGTTACAGATGTTCCGTTTGAACAATTAGGTATTGGTTGAAAAGAAGATACAGCATCAATAAATTCAGGGCTAGTTACCAAGTCATGAATACTAGTATAATTTTCTTGAAGGTTAAACAAAAATGTAAAGTTAAATTCATTTTCGGGCTGAGTTCCATCATCATAAGAAGCATCTCCACTATATTGACTATTTGAGTAATTAAAATCAATTCCTATTTGAGAACCTTGAACTAGTTCGATGCCTGAAAAATTAATAGTTACTTCGGAGTTATCAACGAAAACTATTCCATCTAAAGAGTAATTGAACCCTGTTTTTAAACCTTCAATTTCATCATTTACTAAAGACTGTGTTATTAAAGATAAATCATAATTTAAATAAATCGGTTTACCGTTTTCATTTACAATATTGTATCCATCAACATAGTTTCCATACATTAATCTGTTACCCATAATCGTCAAAGACTGAGCAATTCTAGGAACGTTATCATAAAGTCTTAAAAGCTGTTCTTCAGGTAAGGCTGTGTATATTTTTTTGTTTGTAAATTGAATTGATTGAGTTGTGTTATCAAGCCACCCTTGATCAACTTTATTATATCTTTCAATTACATTTATTGATTGACTTGTAGAAAACTTAAACAATACGTCAACATCTTTTACATTTATGCCTCCAGTATTAAATGAAATGCTAACACTGTTAAAAATGTTTTTCATTCCATCATTATTATACGTGTCGTAATTTAATTCAAAAGGCCCTGGTGTAAAAGCTACTTTTGTAAATGGAGATATAGCAGAATACTCACCATCTTCATACTTCCACCTATAAGCAAAACTTAAAAACAAATCATCCATGTAATTTTGCTCTCCCGCAATTTGAATTTGTTGTAATTTAGGCGCATCTAAAGGAGGAGCTAATATAACACTTATGTCCTGCTCGGTTACTTGGTCTATTCCAGATACCGGTTTTAAGTAATTTCTATTTACATTTATTTTTCTAGGAGGATTTAAGTTATCTGTAAAAAATAACAAATCTCCAATTAAATCTATTCCATTTACTAAAAAATCTTTACTAAAATTTAATACAGAGGTTGAAATTACATGGTAAAATAAAATAGAAGTTTGAATATTAAAAGAAACAATCATATCAACCTTTTCTGTTGGAGACAATATGTTTCCTTGATCGTGAACGAACCAATATATTGTTTCATTAGCACCATCTTCATACGCACCAATACACCTAGCGTTTGAAGTTAATGGAACATTTAAATACTTTAATTCAACCAAAAGAGTATTTCCTTTTGAATTTTCTACAGCACCTATTTCAGTTCCTTCAGTAGAACCTAACCTTACATTTAAAGCGTCTATGTATTCTCCTTGAGGAACTAATCGTTCATCAACGGATTTATTCATTCGACCTTTTATAAAGTTCTTTTGAATTTTAGTCATGTTATTTTATCCACTTATTTTGACCTCTTAGATTCATTAATAATCTCCCTGGATGTATGTTGCTTATTCTTATTTTTGCGTTCCTAAGAAGTGCTGATTTTTCTTTCCTAGCTCTATTTATAATATACTCTTGTACTCCAAATTTACTAGAAAGGATTGAAAATTTTATATAAGAATAAATAAACTCTTCAAATAATTTATTTACGTTTATTTCAGAATTAACTCCGTTTTCCATACCGTCAGAAATATACTCTAAAACAACTAACTCACCTGCCATGTCAGAGCTAAAGTTAATTACACCTGATTTTTTATTTATTTTAAATGTAGGATTTTTATTTGCTGTCTCTGTATTTAAACCATATCTCCCCCCGATAGGATATTCAAAATACCATATTCCATTATAAAAATATCCTTCTTGTCCATCATAATCACTATTAGCGTTTAAGTATATTGTTTTATTACTTCCTTTAATTCTATCAATGTCTACTGTTGAGAATTCAGGTTTTAATACATTTCCATCTTCATCAAATAATATTTTATAATTATTATCTTGAAGATATGCGCTACTCCAATTTGTTTGAATGTTTTCAGTTAGAGGGAATAACGTTCCATTTTTATACATAGAAATTCTAACCCAATTTACATAATTGCTTGGAAGAATAAATCTTAACGAATCATCAACTGCTAACTCTAATATTTTTATTTCCTTTAAAGAATCATAATTTAATTCTTGTATTGCTCGTTTTGCGTGAAATAAAATATTATATCTTTCTACGTTATTTATTAATTTATCATTTCCAACATACATTAACTCAAAGTTATTTACTATGTTTTTTAATGATACATATTGATAAGACCCCCAATTAGCATCTTCAGGGTTTAACCCATCATTTTCATAATACTGATATTGTGTTAAATATGCCATACACTATCCTTGTTGTTTGTTTTATATTTCTTCCTCTGATTGCCCAAACTGCACTAATGGTATTTCTCTTATTGACATACCTGCATATTGTAATATTTTATTAACTAAATTTACTTGATCTGATAATGGTAACTCAAAGTCCTGATAATCAGCAGATGATTCATCAAATAAAGGCTCTCCTTGACTTAAAGACACATAAGTCCATTTTGGGGCTTTAGGGTATCTAATATACTGACAATTTACAACACCTGTTAAAGCAGGATATATAGTAATGTCGTCAGCCTGTGCGGTATATACGGGAAACATTGTAGATGGTTCTGTTAATTGAGAACTATTTAATAAAAGTATTTTACTTTGACTAACTCTTTCTATTTCCGTATTCCCTTGAAATATCTTATTTATTAAATAATAATCTTCTGGCAAAGGGTAAACACCTACTACTTCAGTAATAGGAGATGTAACTGAAAAACTATCTATAACTTCTACAACTCCTTTTACAATGTCAGCATAATTACTTCCCGAAACCCTGGCATTTTGTTTTACAATCCAATTATTGTATTGATAAAAGTAATCTTCAAATATATCTAGTTGAGCTTGTTTTGCATATAAATTAAAATCACTTGGAGTGATATATCCATAATTGTTTTTATTTGCAATTGAAAGAACAGTAGCTCTTACAGTGTTTATAATAGATGCCATTTATAATCCTTTTGACAAATATACAAAAAAAAGAAGCTTCAAAAATGAAGCCTCTTTATATGTTTGGTTAATTAATTCTAATCTAGCTTTGTTTCTAGTATTCTTAAAACTTCTAACCCTTCATCACTTTGAAGAAAAGAAGCTAATATAAACAACGGATCTTCTCCGTAAGGAATGGTTAATAATTTATTTTTATTACCTGTTATATTGTAATAAATATCTTTTTTGTTTTTAAGAACTAAAATATTTTCACTAAAAAATTTAGCACATTTATTTTGTAATCTTAATAATGGATCATTAAGAGCTTCCATAAACTCATTAGGATATTTATTTGCAAACAATCTAACATCTCTTTTTAATTCAGATGAAGTTAAGTTATCAACTCTTAATCCTATCACTACTCTAGATATAGTTTCAAGCATTTCAATATCTAACTCTTTAGCGCATATTTGAGCTTCTAATGCTAAGTCTAATTTACTAACATCAGTACTTGCGTCTTTTTCCTTATCAACTTCAATAAACATATTACCTAGCCCAGGATGATGAGCTAAAAATTTTTGCAATATTTGATTTTCTTTAGGAACAAATAATAATCCATCTTCAAACACAATTGGCTCTAGTATTACATTTTCATCTTGTTCGTCTTCAAATATACTTTTTTGATTTCTTGAATATCTTAAAGCTCTATTGACTCCCGTCTCTTCATCAAACCATAAAAGAGATTTTCTTTTAGTGTTTCTTGATGGAATAGAATAACTTAACGGAGCTTTATCCTTGGTTAACTTATACGTCTTGTTTACAAAAGTTAATTTTTTTTTCTTAGGAGAAAAAGTTGTTTTTTTTGCAGTAGTAGTTTTTTTTGTAGTTGTCATTTTATTTAAATTTAATTTGATTTTATAATTAAAAGGCTCAACGTTAAGCTGAGCCTTTTTAGTATTAATTACTTCTAATTATTAAAAATAAAGAAGTTGTTAGCACCTAAAGTACATAATGCTCTTTCTGATAAGAAGTTTACTTCCATCGCATCTAAATCCGATGTAGAAGCTCCACCAGCTGAACCTGTAATCCAAGTTTTGTAACGTCTATCTTCAGTTTCTGAAGCTCTGTATCGAACATGTAAGAATGGTCTCTTAGCGTTCTTTCCAAGAACTTGGTCGTATACTGTTGTAGATCCTGCAGGAACTAATATTCCATTTACAGCACCACCTACAATATCACCACGCATTGTTGGGTCGTTTAAGTATTTCCAGTCAGTCTTGTAAAAGTCATAACCTCTACGGAAACCTGTAAACCCAAGGTTTAACGCCATTTCTTGGTCATTGTCAAAAAGACCATAAGAAGTTCCACCTGCTCCATAAGAGTTTTGAGCTGCTAACATATCATCGATATCAAATCCAAAGTCTCTGTTTAAGAAAATTACATTTTCTTCAATAGAACCTTGCTTATCTAAACGAGCAATAATAGAGTCAAAATCTGATAAAGCATTAGGATTTCCACCTGCCCATACATTACCTCTTTCTTCAACAACGTAGAAAAGACCTTCAGACCCCTTGTTACCTACACCTGATGCAACTCCTTGAACAATCGCTGCTGCTCCACCTCCTGCTTCAGCAGGAACCGCTTCAACCATCGCTGTTTCAAGATAATCTTCAAATCTTAAACGAGTTTCGTGCTCAGATTTTAAGTACCACAAGTAACCTGTCGCACCGTTTTCTGTAGTTACGTCAATCCATCCAATTTGAGCCATATCAGAACCACTAACAGCGTAATGGTCTTTTATTATAATTGGTGAATTTTCAAAAATTTGATCATCTGCCTCTAATTGACCTTGCATTCCTTTAGTTCCTTTTTGGAACTCAGAACCGTAGATAAATAAAGAACACTGCACACCTGATGCCATTGTTTGACCACCTGCTTCATAATAAGCAACATCAATTGTTCCAGCTGCAGTATCAACATCAGTAACAATGGCTTTATTGCTATTTGTTGAGTTAATAGAACTGTCAGATAACATAATTGTTTGACCAACTCTAATTGCTATAGAACCTGATCCAGGGACTAAAACATCATTAATCGTAAGTGTTGCTGTGTCTGCTGCTGCAGCTGCTCCAGAAGTAACGTTAGTGTACTTCGTGTGTAATCTTCCTTGCTCAGCCCATTTAATAAGGTCTGAATTAGAAGGCATCTCTGCGCCTACCATTCTTAAGAATGACGCTACCGATCTATTACCATATCTTTCAAATTCTTTTTCATATGTATCTGGAAGATACTGATTTAAGAAATCAAAATTAGTAATATAGTTTGTTTGTAATAAGACTTGCTCTGAACTAGGTTGCAAATCAAAACCTGGGACTGTTTGAACTGATCCTGCCATGATTTTAAAATTTTTATAATTATTGTTTATTTTTACTGCTTCTTATTCTCAAACCTTTACCATCGTTTTCGCTAATTGCCCTAGCTTTAAATCCTGTATCACCAATTTTTTGTGGTGTTGTTCTGACATTCATGTTGATGTTTTTGCTTTTTTTAGCAATATCACCTACACCGTCTGCCTTGCCTTGCTCATAAAAATACTTAGCAAAGCGTTCAGGATCCATAGCAGCACTTAATGCCCTATGCCAGCCTTGTGCATCTGAAATTAAACCGTCTTCACCTATATATTTTCCTATAAAATTATTTAAGTTTAGTTGTTTAGATTTCATTTCCTGTGCATCTCCATAAGAATAACCTATTTTTTTATCTCCCATTTCGAACTCAAAACCTTTGAATTCAGGATTAAAAACTTCGTTTGTTCTTTTTTCGAAATACTCATTCTTTTTTTTATTAGCTTCTTCAATAGTTTTAGACTCTTGAATATAACTTTTATAAGCATCAAGTTCTTTTTGCATTTCATCAGAAATAGAATTCCCACTTGACTCAAGAGGAATACTGTATTTTTCTTTAAAATCATTAAGATACTTTTTTGCTTTAGAAAGTTCTCTTTTTTTAGCTATATTTTTCTTTTTAATTTCAGACTCATCGTCTATATCTTCATCATATGAAAATCTAGACTCCATTAAATAATGAATGTCTTCATTATCTAAATCCTCTTCTGTTAAAGAATAATATTCAGCTAACACTTGATCGTCTTCTAGTTCATTGTAATTTTTATTTGCTTTTACAAAATCACCAAAACCTCGACCAGTTTCTTTTTTAAATTCTAAATACTTAGAGACATCTTCCGGTAATTTTTGATTTACTTCTCTTTGAGTAAATAAATCATCTATTGAAGATATTTCCTTGTCTTTATATCTGTTTTTAATATATGAAAGAACGTCTTCATCTTTTATTTCAACAGGCTCTTCTGCTTTTTGAGGCTCTTCTGCTTTTTGAGGCTCTTCTGCTTTTTGAGGCTCATTATTTAAAGATTGCTCATGTTTTTCTAAAAGATCTTTTTCTACCTCTTGAACAGATTTTTGTTCAATTGGATTTACTTCTTTTACTGTTAATTTCATTAGATTTGATTTTTACAAAGTTAATAATTTAATTTAATTTATTTTTAATATGTTTATCTTGGCTCAAATTCAGCTAAATCGAAACCATCTAAACTATCTTCCGAAGACTCAAAACTAATTGGAGGTAAATTATTTTTACGTTGCTCTATTAGCTTTGATTGTTCTGTATTTGACTGACTAATTCTTTTAGCTTTAGCATCTTCTCTTTGAGATTCTCTATTTTTTAATGCATCAACTTCAACTCCTTTTAATTGCATATTTAGTTGAAACTCTAACTGCATTAACTCAGCTTTTATAGCTGCTTCTCCTTGCATTTTTTGAACAGCAAATTTAGACTTAGCTTCTTCTATCCTCATTTCAGATTTAGTTTCCATTTGAAGCTTTTGCATTGCTGTTTGAGCCGCCATTTGTTGAGATTGCATATTTATTTGAGCTTGTTGCTGTGCTGATGCTGATTTTTGTTGTTGTTCAAAATCTTGTTTTCTTTTTCTTTTAAGCTTTAATACTTGATTAGCTAGTTTTATGTTTCTTATCTCTCTAATATCAATAGCGTCTTCTAAATTTATTGAATCACGCTGTAAAGCCATTTGAATATTAGCTTCTAACATTCTTTTTTGTTCTTCATCTGGCTGTATTTCAATAAATATTCCAAAATCACTAAGATATAATTCTTTTATTTCATCAAGAATCCCAACATTAAACTTTCCAATTTGATTTACAAACTCTTCTCTAAAATCAGAGTATTCAAGCATATCTGCAATTCTGCTAGATAAAGCAGTACAGAGTCTTTGACTAATTTGCAAACCCGCTTCTAGTATATGTCTAGTAGCAGTGTTGCTACTTAATGCAGCTAATTTTTGCAATCCTACTAACGAATATGAATCAGGAGTAGACCCGTCTCTAGCTTCATTTAAACCTGTAACATCTCTCAGCATCTGTAAGTAATGGTTGTATGAACCTATTAAGCTTTGAATTTTTGCTTGACCTGAGCTACTGTTTAATTGTTGGATAGGAACTTTTGCTTGGTTAAAGTCTCCGTCTTGTGTGTAGCTTCTTCCAATAACACTACCTGTTTGAAAAAACATTCTTAATGCATCTTCAGGGTTATATGCTTGACCTGTTCCTAAATCTACTTCATTTAATCCGTCTGCATCTATAAATACACCGTCAGGAACTACTCTAGATATTACTTGTTGTAGTTTTAAATGAGTTATTTGAATTAAATCAGCAAACGTAATCATTCTTCTGACTAAAGATTCTAAAGCTCCTTTATACATTCTTGGAGCACAAGCTATAAATTCAGGGTATACTTCTTGAGATGCCGATTGAGGTCTAGCCATATTTTCAGACATTTCCCATTTAAGAAGAATATTTGTACCCATTACCATAACGCCTTCATACCAAACATCAATTGTTTTAGATACTTTTTCAAACCTACCCTCTTCCATCATTTCTTGAGTAGGGTTAAAAGTATCGTCTTTTTCAATTAGTCTTTCGGCCCCAGAAGCATTTACCTTTTTCTTATATGTAAAAGTTTGAGTTGTTTTGTAATTAAAAAACAAAACAGTTGCACTATCTTTACTAAATAAACTATTATTATAATACTGAGCTGTATTATTATAGTCATACCAGCTTTGACTATATTTAGATATTTCTTCCATATCTACTCTTGTCAAGCTTGGGTTTATTTTTTTAAGTTCGGTTATTGGTAATGTTTTAATTTCACCCCAATAAAAACAATCTTGAAAATGAGGGTCTTCTGTATAACTGTATACAACATTAGCCGGATCAACATAATCAACTACTATTCCTGCCCCTGGTAAGAATCTGTTTTTACAAATTGAAACACCTAAAACAGTTTGGTCGTAATAAAGTTGTTTTTGTATTTCATTATACCTGTTACTTTCTAGTACAGTGTTAATTGCTTCTTCTTCAGCTATTTCAATAGATGGTTTATACTTTAATTGCATATGAAGAGCTAATTCTTCAGAAGTATTTGGAATTTCTTCTTCTGATGTAGCAAAAGTATTTATTCCAAACTGAGATTGAACTTGTCTCATTAAATCTTTAGACAACATATCTTTTTCAAGCTGAACCTGATATTTACTTCTTTTATCTAAAGACATTCCGTCTTGAGCATAAGCATTTACTTTAAAAATTCTATCAGACATTCCATTAACAACAATGTCTACAAATTTTGGAATAATAGGGATAGGAGTCCAGTCTAAATTTAAATAACTTAAATCACCATCAATTGCTAACTCATTTTTATATTTTTTAATATTTTGCTCTCCTCTAGCATACAATCTCAATCTATGAAAATCAGCCCATTGATTATAAAATCTGCCTTGTCCTCCGTCTTTTCTAAACCACTCGTATTGAATAGCTTGACCAATTTGTAATCCAAAATCAAAAGATTTTTTTTCAGAGTCAGAAACAAATTGACTTGGAAATCCTGTTGGATTTATATTTATCTTTACATCTTTCATTTATCTTATGATTTGACTGTAACTTCCTTTGTTGTCGTATTTAGCAAAGTTAAGTTTTATTTTTGATTTTTTATTAATAGGTTGATATAGGGTTTTTTGACAAGCCATTATAGCCAATCCAGAACTAATAGAGGCGTCAAACTTAGTTCTATTACTTATATTAAATCTAGCCCAATCTTCTAGAGTTCTTGTAAAATACATAGATCCCATTGCTTCTAAATCTCTAAATGTACCTAATAAATCTAATCCCACGTATTTTTCTATATACGACTCAATTGCCGCTGCATGAGCTTGTTTTATATCTTCTGAACTGTTTGGTATTCCACCAAGTTCACGCTCTGTTTTAGACAGCTTATTCCAAGACTTATCGGGTCTATTTATTGAATACCCTCTATACCCCCTATTTTTAAAATGATATAATAATCTAGGTTTGTTGTTTTCTATTAAGATAGGCATTCCATAAAAAACACAAGCCATAAGTATTTCTTCAAAAAATATTTCTGCTGTTTGTGGCCTAGCAATATATTGTAAAAAAAATTCATTTATAGGACCTTCATCCATGTGAAACTTTGTTAATCCATGGCACGCACCATTAGAAGCACCTCCTCCGACAGTTCCAGATATATCATAGCTATCACAGCCAAAAGCCCCCATATGTTCATTCCCGGGATAAAATACTCCATTTTTTGTGTATTTTTTATTTTGGAGTAATTTATTTGGTGTCCAAGAAATTAAAAATCTTCCTTTATTGTTTGGACTAAATATAACTTGAGTATCTTTTATTCCATCTTTCCAAGAAAAAGAACCTCTAGTTAAAAACTTATCTTTTATTAAAGAATCATTGTAGTCAATTTGCTGATATATTTTTGTGAGGTTAAAAAGAGATTGCTTACTTTCATCTCTAAATGCATGTGACTCTGTTCTAGGAAATTGTCTATAAAATTCATTTAAAGCATCAGGATCATTTTTTAAACTATCAACTTCTGCCTCCCAATAATCAATCGCACCTTGTTTTATTAATTCTCCATCTATTCCAATTATGGGTTTTTCAGGAGTTCTAAAAACAGGCATTCCATACTTATCAATAAACCCCTCCATGTTATATTCCATGGGAATAAATAAACTATATAGCCCGCTTTTAGTTTGACCATTTCTATTTCTATTAGTAACCTTGGAATCAAAGTATAATTTTTTTCCATTGTCTCCACCTTTTTCTAAAGCATTAGCAGTAGAACCCATCATACATTTACCAATAACCTTACTACCCAAACGTAAACAAGTTTTTGTAACTCTCCAATTGTTTAATATATTATTAGGTTTTTCCCATTTTTTTGATTCATCATGAACTAATAATTTTAGCTTTTCCCCATCATAACTATTATCTCCTGTATTTTTCCAATCAATAGAAGTATCTAATCCTTCAATAGCATCCTCTTCTTCAATATACATATTTTTTTTTGTAATCTTAGAAGCAGGAACCCTAAAAGCTAATTCTGTTTTAGGCTTATCCATACCATCTTGAATAGGTTTAAAAAAGAAAGGATAATTATTTACAATAGGAACAACTTTATCAGTAAACATTTTTTTAGCATCAGCTCCTGTTTTTGAAAGTATACCTAATCTAGCATCTTTACTTATAGTTCCAATATTTGCAGATTCTTCGCTTGCCATATACGAAAATCCTGAACGCCTTATTTTTAAATAATCTTGACCAAAACTCCTTTTATCAGCTTTACAAGCTTCCCAATGAAGGTAAAAAATCCTATTAGCATCTCTATAATCAGGAAGACCTACGTCTATTTTAGTCCACTGAACATACATATAATGAGAACCAGTTATATAAGTTTCTACCCCATTATTCATAAACCAAAAACCTTCTTCTCTTCTATTAAACTCCTCTTCAATATAATCAACCCATTCATTTTTAAATGATGAAGGAGCTGAGTGCCATTGAAATATAGATTTTATTTTTTGTAATTGTTTTGGATATTCAAAAGGAACCCAATGTTGTTCAGATTGTTTTTTACTATTTGAATGTATTTTTTTAGGAGGTTTAGGTAATGCTATTTTTAATCCTTCTATCTCAACAATATCTTGAATTTCACCAGATTTTGATATAACTATAAAGTCATATTTTTCATTATAACCATAATCCCAAGATTTAGATTTGTTTTTATTAGTTATTACGGTTTTTGGTAAAAAATCTTTTAAATTTTTTATTAAACTATGTTGATCTTCGTTCTGCAAATCCTGATAATGGTTGAGGTTTATTTTTTGACTCTTTTCCTTCTATTAAGTTTTTTTCTGCCTCTATTCTAGTTAGTATTTCGAAAGCATCAAATATAGCTAGTTTTTTAGTAGCGGCAGCATTTTTTAATTTATCAGCAGCAAGCTCATCATCTTCTCCGTATTTTATAATTTGCTCTTCAGCAACTTTTATTAATTGTTTAACAGCTTTTTCACCAGCTTTAATTATGTCTAGTTTTATTTTATCTACATTCATAATAGTAAAGTTACTTGATGATCAAACATTCTATAAAGCTTTTCCCCATCAACATTAAATTCGTATTCACTATTTGGTTTAAAGGAAACTTTATCGCCTTTATTTACTCCTTTGCTAATTAAATATTTATTTGGATACTTAACCAATCCCATTAAAGGTTCTTCATTTTCATGACTTTTTAAATAAGTTTGTTCTTTTTTTATTGGCTTTATCATGCAATATTTAGAATGAGCATTCCAAACATTATTATGTTTGTATAAAAAAAATTGATCATTGTCTATAAAGAATAAATCATCTTTAAAAAAACTTTTACCACTTCTTTCTACTCCTTTCATATCATTATAATATTTAAAAACATTATGATGAACTAGCAATGTATCACCCACTTGAACAGGCCCATTGTAATTTATAGGAGTTTCTACAACTATTGCATATCTATTTGAAGCTTTGTGATCTTCTTTTGAAGTACTGATAATAAAATTTATATTTCCTATTTTTTTAGTACTATCGTATCTTTTATTCCCCTTAGGTTTTACAATAAAATAAAAAGGTGATTTCATTCAAAATATATATTATACTCAATAGAAATAGGCATATTACAATTAAAATCTTTCCATAAAAAAATTTCTCCTTTTTTGTTTTTTATAAAAATACCTATTGATTGATGATTTTTATTCATTTTTATTAAATGAATTAAATGACTTCCTCCTAGTATTTCTTGCCCCACAACATAATGCATAGCTCCTCCTTTGTAGTCAGGACCAACAGCTATCTTACGAATATCATTCATTTAATTAGATTTAAATTATAACAAATATAGGTAAAAAAAAATACCCCTAAAAAAAGAGGTATTCTAAGCGAAGAGGTGACGCTAGTTGAGATCATCACAAAGATGAGTCTCTAATTGCGAACATCTCAAGGATGTGACACTAACTGCGCACCTCGCATATTTTAAAGAACTATTGAAGCAGGACCATTAGAGCCTTGTGTTAAAGTATATCCTGCTACAATTTTATAATCAGTATTGTTATATTGATATTTTAACATTAATGCGTTTGATAAATTTCCAAATATATATGGTAATTCATGGTTTGTGTTTGTCCATGCAGGGTTTGGAATGCCTATAGCAAATTTCATTATAATTTGTGATGTTCTTCTTTCGTTTGGATTATTCTCAGAATTTACATTATCAGCAGGTCTTATAACTGAAAATCTTGTACCCCAAAAATCATCTGTTGTTGTCGCAGGAAGCGATGTTACTTCTGCATTTGTATTATCATACAAAAATCCTAAAGGATTAAAAGGCACTTCGATATATGTATTAGGTCTTAAAGAAGCAAAGTCAGTTATCAGTGACCCTGTCTTAGCAATCTTTAATTCACTGTTTATATCCCATTCTGTTGGAATAGAAAATAAAGATTCACCTGAGACAAAACCAGACTGCTCGCTTGATGCCCAATTGCTTCCTGGGAAATTAGTTCTTTGATACTCTCCATTGTTATGAGAAGGATGAATAAAATTTGCCCTTTTCATTATATACACACCATCTATTAGTCTAGTTTTTGACTTTCTATATCTAAACATAAAAAGCCTAGGATTTTTAGTTAACCAATCTGTTTCAACAGGTTTTTGCATAGCCACAAAAGCTTTATTATTTCTTGTAGTTGCATCAACATATGGTCTTTTCAAAACATACATATAAGGTGTAGGAATATCATCAGCTTGTCCTATGTAAGTTTTTAAAGCATCAACAGTGATGTTCTTAGTAGCATTACTAGGCGTACCATTTGTTTGACTAATAAGTATTTTGTCACTTCCTTTCGGAGTAACAGAATTGTATGTGCTAATCTTTGGCATAACTAAAATTTTACTTTATCAAAGATACTAATTTTTACTTAATGTATTTTGATAAAACTTTTCGTGCAAAACTCCTAAACCCAAGTACATCAATAATAATTGCAGCAAGAACCCATTTATACCACGTTGGTAACTGATCTAAGTTTTGGTACGACTCCTTTACATAGACAGAAAGCTTTGTCCATTCATTATTATTAAACGCAATTAAAAATGGAGTTATTGTGGCTATAAACACAGGAACTAAAAATATATAGGTTACAACCTCATCTTTTAATGTGTGTCTTTTGTTTTGAGCAGTAACTAAGTCAATCTGATTATCTGAATCAGTGTTAGAAAGTATTCTATCAACTTGAGCTTTTGTCTGTGCCTCTATAATAGAATGCTCTTGCTTTGCTTTTAACTTTTTTAATTCTGCTCTGCTATTCAAAGCATCTTTACCTATACCTAAAAGGTTTCCAATTATTTGTAACAGGTTCATAGTGAAATATTTATTAAATAAAATATGCATGGTAGTATTGTGTAAACAAAGTCTACTACCTCTGATGTACCCTTTCCTAAAAAGTCATCATATATAATTTCTTTTACAGCAGCTAAGGCTACAACAATAGACACCGATACGACTGTACTAAAAACAAGTAATGATAAAAATAGTATAACACTACCAACAAAAAAGTGTAGTAGTTTATCTTTTGGTATTTTATTTAGTATGGCCATAGCACTGATTGATCTTTATCAAAATCTAGGTCTACATGAATAAATGTTTTTGCAACGCCAATTCTCTGGAAGCCTATTTCTTGAAGTAAAAATAATAAATGGAATCTATCTGTAGAGTTAGTACACTTTATGTCTACAGCTAATCCTTTTAAATGAGATGAGTTAGGCTTACCCCCAACTTTTGCGTTATGCTCTTTTGTCCTGTAGCCACTATTTATTATAATCGGTTTTCCAAACTTTTCTCTAACCTCGTTTAACATTTCAACTAAAACCTCGGACATTAATTTTCCACTGCCAGGTTGGTCAGGAGAATCAAACTCGTGTGATGGGAAGTAATTCATTTATATTTTTTATGTATTTCGTCAAAGTTTTCCAATACCTTGTTTACCTCTTTTAAATCTTCAAGGTGTGTTTTTTTGCTTAGTAAATCTTGTTCTTTTAACTGATTTTGTAGTTTATTAAATTTATGCTTTGATATTAACTCCATTACCTTAAAAGGTAATTGAATAAGTAAGTAGACAAACCCAACAATACCAAAGTAAGTTTTTAAATTGTCATCAATATCTTTAAAAAAATCAATATTAGATATTGCTAATATATCCATAAGATTTAAACCCCACATAGCCAAGCTAAATTTTTCTAAGTACCAAAAAAATAATTTTATATCAAACATTTTACATTTCAGTTGTTATTGGTGGTGGAACTTCTGCATTTCTTGGATAACCATAAAATTGATGAGCTGATGCATCACCTGGGTAAACCTCATTACTTCCAAAGTCTAAGTCATCTGTACTCATTATATCGTAAGCCCATCCTGGGTAGTATACAGGATTTTCAGGATCTGTTGTTTTAGCAGGGTCTATGACCTTTCCAATATAAACAACTGCTTTTGTTCCGTTGATATACTGCATTGTTGTAACACCTTCTTCTGTTACTTCTTGCCAAACGTCTTTTTGTATTAAAACGTCTTTACCTTGTTGTTCTGTATCAAATACTGTTTTATAAATATTCATAATTATATTGTCGTTAAACATTGTAATTGTGCATCTGTTAATGCTTCTTTGTAAACTGCTACTGCT
>Ga0233415_10000256_pt1 | contig 26052 bp, 14 predicted proteins | sample Na_anoxic_12_MG_FD_188631 | JGI IMG/M metagenome (GOLD analysis project Ga0233415, IMG submission 188631) | Seawater microbial communities from Saanich Inlet, British Columbia, Canada - Na_anoxic_12_MG | ecosystem: Environmental > Aquatic > Marine > Inlet | place: Canada: British Columbia...
GCAGAGTTTATCAAAAGAGCTGCACCGAAAAGAACAGGTTTAAAAACCACAAAAGTAGGAGGCAAGTCTAATGATTACAACGCATACCTAAAGGCAAGAGGCGATGCCGCAGGTAGAAGGGGTGTAAATGGAGGGAACATTACACTTTAATAAAAAACTTAAAAGAAATCTAAAATGGCACAAAATAGCCCTTTAAACGTAGCAGAAAACTTGACCATTCGGTCACTTTCTGATCGTAACGATTTCCGAAATGTATATGACCTTTCAGGAGGTTACAACAAGTTCGGAATGATCGTTAACATTTTAAATATGCCTTTCGGAGGCGGAAAGCAGTTCGACACTGACAAGTACGAGAAATCAGTAATGGGTCGTGGACACGTTATTGCTCAAGTATCTGCACAAGCTGCTCCAATTGGAACTACTATGGTTCTTTCTCTTGCTCCTCAAGGAACTCCTCCAGCAGCAGTTGACACTTTCCGTGTTGGTGATGTTGTAGTAGCTGCTGACCACAGTGTATCAGGTAAAGTAATCGCAACCGTTCCTGGTTCTATTACTATTGAAGCAACTGAGTCAACTATCGCTGCTATGCAGGCTGCATTTGCAGTTAATGCTTATGTAAAGGTATTAGGAGACAGCTCTCCGAACTTCTACTCTGATGGAAAATCTCCATTGTATGAGTTCCCTGAGTTAATCTACAACTACTCTGCTGTTAAGCGTGATACTTACTTAGCTTCTCGAAGAGAGAACATTAAGTCTCGTATCTACTTTAAGGATCAGTTCTGGGGAGATGCACAACTTGACCTTATGGTTCAGCGATTCCTTCGTCAGATGGAAAAGCAAATGTTGTTCTCAAACCAAGCTCAGTGGACATCTCAAGTAGGTGGTCTTTCTGACATGAACGGTGGTGTAAGATGGTCTATCATCAACAGAGGTGGTGAGTACCTTCCACTTGCTTCTGCTTTGACTCAAGCACAGTTCGACAACTTCCTTGCTAATGTATGGAGCCGTAAGGCAAGCCGTACCACTCCATTGACTTTGTTCATGGGAAGAGGTATGATGCAACACATTCAGCGAACTTTTACTGACGGATACATTGTGAATGCTGGTTCTATGAACACATTCGGTGGTTCTGAAGTTAAAGGGATCGATGTACGTACATACGCTATCGCTGGTGTTGAAGTAGCAATGGTTGAGCTTCCAGTTCTTAACGATACTGAGTTCTTCCCAGAGTTGACTTCAGTTGCTGGACTTAGCAACCCTTACCGTCAGCAGCACACATTGTTCGCTCTTGACCTTGATCCAATTGAGGTTAAAGGTGGTGGACTTGCACCTGCTATCGAAAAAATCTACCGAGGACCTTCTGAGTTCTACGCTGGTTACATTAAAGGTATGGCTGACGCTGGAGTACCTACAGCAGAGAACTTTAAAGACTACTCAGTTGATATCGTAAGTTCAGTTGACGCTCACAGATGTGATGTAATGGCTGACAACGGAATCGACATGATCGGTAAGTTCTGTGGAATGATTGAATTGATAGCTTAATTTATAAATTTTAAAAACTTAGAAAAAATGAATCAAGATATCAATATAATTCTTACTACTGCTGAGACTGTAGTTACTGCTATAGACTTTGCAGACGGTTTAGGTAGAATCCTAAAAGGTGCTGACGTACAGTACACTTTCCCTTGGAAAAAAATGGGAGCTGTGTCTAAATCAACAGGTGCTGCTGGAACCGCAGGTGTTGTAACTGTAACGCCAGGTACTGGTGCTGCTAACACGGCTTACACTTTCTTCATCACTCAAAATGTGGGTGAGGAGTTGGTTTCAGAGCAAATCACTTGGGTAAGTGGAGCTGTTGCGCCATCTGCTACTGAAATTTGTGACGGATGGAGGAGCATCATAGCTGCTCATGTAGCTGCTGGTAGACTTGCAATTACTGGAACAGGAACGAGTACTTGTATCCTTACCGCTTCTTCAGTTGACAACTTCAACCTTAGAGGTGTTAGTGGTCCTCTTGGGGCGGCTGTACAAACTGCTCCTCCTGTAGCCCCAGTTGGACGAGGCGCAGACCTTCTTGCAGAGGGTATTGTAGACTCTTTCCCTGCTGTTGGTGCTGCTGCTGCTCTTCCTGTTGCTGGTCTTTCTTACAGTGAGTACACTTTTGAGCTTATGATGCCTAAAGGTAACGGAGGATTTAACGAGCAAACAAGCGACCAAGCGGTTAAATTGAAAGTTTACGCTGACGAAGGTGCGCCTGGTACTAATTGGAGTGACCTTGACGCTGTAGTTGACGATATAATTGATGGTACTTACACTGCTGCTGAACTTTTGGGTTCTAACGTGTAATAATCTTCAGTTGTTTAATTTTAAGAAGAGGTGGCATTTTGTCACCTCTTTTTTTTATATTTGATGTTGTTAATTAACTAATACTTTAAAATGGAAAGAGAAATTGCAGTGATAAAGCCTAAAGGTGTAAATCACATCAAACAAGCCGTAACCCTAACGGCTACCTACAGTTTAAAGGGCAGAAACATCTCCCTAAATCAGTACGGAGAGGTAAAGCCTGGAAACCTAACTACAAATAGGGGAGACATTAGATTTGCAGGAGAGCTTGCCACAGAGAGTAAAATCTTCGGTGAATCATTAGAAGATGCTGAAGATGAAATTGATTTCTGGATGAACCACCCTATGGTTGAGGATATCAACGGTAAAGGAAAAGACAACTCAAGGTTTACCATTGAGGTGATTGCCGCTACCAAAGACAAGAAGAGAGCAAAGACTGTAAGCGTAAACCGTGTAGTATCAACTATTTACGGTATGTCAGAGGCTGAAAGAAAGGACGTTATGTACTTCTTCAAGCAAGACCCAAGAGATATGAGCGATGATGACATCACACTTACGCTTGTGGATATTGAAGGAGGTCTTTTATTAGCAGAGCCTAACACATCAAGATTTATTGAGACATTCGGATCATTGAACAAGAGTTCAGTAGCCAAGAAGGTAGAGATGTTGGTGTATGTAAACAAGGGAATTGTATCTGGATTTGTTACAGAAGACGCAGACAAGTTCTATATCGGTGATGTTCTTATAGGTAAAGATGAGGATGATATCGCATTGTTCTTCAAGGATAATGCACAGATGTATGACAACCTTGTACGTTCACTTGCTGACGGTGGTGACGATACAGCGTTCAACGAATTAAACGAGGTTGAGGATGATGACATCACTCCTGCCGAGAAAAGAGCGCACTTTACAAAACTATACAAGAAGTATAAACTAAAGGGTAAGTTCCCTGCCGACCTTGACAAGGCAATTGAACGAATCCACGCATACGAAGAGGAGAACGGAATAGAGTTGTCTGAGTAACAATCAGACACCCCCTCTTTATGAAGCCCTGACCTAACGGTTGGGGCTTTCTTTTTATGTGTCCATAACATTGCGTATCTTTGTTCAATGGTCACAGGATTAGATCTTTCAAAATTATTCGAGGATAAGATAGATAACAGCTACTCGGATTACGTAAGCGATGCCAAGATGCAACGTGCGTTTGATAATGCGTTCCTACGTATTATAGAGAACAAGTATCGTGGTATGGACACTCAGAAGGAGTTCGATGAACTGTCTGAGCTGATGGTTATCGACAAGAGGCTTCTTATAAATAACGATAGGTTTAGAACTGTAGCTGTTCCTATTGCCTCTGTAACTACAGGGTTACTTACTACAACCTTCACGTTTGCGGCAGAGCATAACCTTGTAGAGGACGATACCTTTACTGTATCTGATGTGTTAGGAACGCTGACAGGTGTTAACCAAACTCACACAGTTACCGCAGTATCCATTACTTCTGATACAATCATAACGCTTGCAACTGCATCTACTGGTACGGCTACAGCTAATACAGGCTCCGCTACTACTCAGCACATATCTACAGACAGTATGCTCCCTGACTATCTACACGTATTGGCTATCAAGTCTTATATGTACGACACATCTAAAGACGGATACTCTCTATATAAAGTAGAGGCAGGTACGCCTGGAGTTGTTGAATTTTTTAGACCCAATAAGATAAGAAGCGGTGACTACGTTCATAGCGCAGATTTATCTGGAACTAACCCTCAACAATTCATCATACTTAAAAGAATAAACGAGTTTAAGTATGAGATTTACGATGCCTCTGATAGGACTATGAACACTCCTATTACTGTTCCTGTTGCCCCAACAAACCCTTCGGATTTTGTAGTAAGACCAGTTGAAGAGAATTGGGCTAAGTACCTACAGAGCGATAGAAGAATATCTAAGTCTGGACAGCCTACCGTTGACGAGCCAAGATTTAATCAGCATAAGAACTTTATACTTATGCACCCTCAAAACGCAAGTTGCCCTGCGGTAGATATAGACTACATTAGAAAACCTGAAGTAGTTATCGATGTTACGGACGATGTTCGTGATCTAAATCTATTCTACAGCGAGACACTACTGAATAGACTCACAGATGAGGCTGTTAAGATGTTCTACCAAGAGGTACGTGACCCTAACCAGTATCAGATTGCTGACAGAGAGATGATTGACAACCCATGATGAGTATCTCTGGAAATATAGAAACAGATTGGGAGGTCGATGTGACCTACGAAGAATTATACGAAGAACTAATATACGAGTACATTGAAAACTCTTGAGTGCATAGAATTGATACAGATGGCTGACGAAGGTGGAATCTTCACCGATGAGTCACGCTACGATGTTGGTACAATGCTTACAGTTTTAAACGCTGCAAGAGCATTCGCCATTACCGAGATGTACCGTAAAAACACAAGGGTACACCCTAACTTTATTCAGAGGGTTTATCCTGAGTACAAGAAGAACCTACAGCAGGATGACTGCTACACATTGTTTGAGATTCCACGTACAGTAGAAATCAACGACAAGATGGACGGTCTTATGTACGTAGGTAGCATTAAGGGTGACGAGGCTTTTTGGAAGGTTCGTACACGTATGCAGTTAAGTTCAAGGCGAAATCATAGGATTCATAAGCTGGCTCAAAAAAAGCACATACATTTCCTGTACGACACTACAAGGGGATACTTAGAGATATACGACCCAAAGGTAAAGTATCCGTTGGTTGAAGGAATCTTTGAAGACCCTACAAGCGTTCCTCAGTTCAGCTTTGACCACGATGAGTACCCTATCACTAACGATGCCATGAAGCGTATCGAAGACCTTGTGAGAAGGGGGACTATATTAGACTCTATGAGGATTCCTATCAATAAGATATCAAACTCCCAAGAGGATTCAAATATTCAACGTGACGTTCAAACGAAATGATAGAGGTAGGTAAATATAGCATTGTAAGTCTTCAGGAGGCTGTTGAGTCTGCGAAGGAGATGCTACGTATTCAGGACACGACAGAGTTCGATGGCTTCCTTCTTAGGAAGGCAGACGAGGCTATGCGCCATATCGGTGACGCTACTACATACGCAAAACGTGCGTGTACCATAGATATCGTTGACGGAAGAGCAAAGCTCCCTATGGGCTTTATTAGACTTCTAGGGGCGAGAATGTCCGACTCTAACGGCAACTGCTTCGACCAACCTTACCTTGACCTTGCGTTCCTAACGGACTGTGGGTGCGAGAACGTGGCAAGCACAAACAATGGCTTTAATAATTCCTTTGAGATTCAGGAGGGCTACATAGTATTTCACGTACCTTCAGACCTTGAGACAGATAAGATGCGTATAGCGTACATCTCAAGGACTGTAGATGATGATGGGTTGATGTTAATGTCTGAGAGACACGAGAGAGGGATAGAGGCTTACCTGTGCTATCAGTTTACGGTTAGCTTCTTTGAAAACTATCCTGTCAACATAAGACAAGAATATCAGAGAACTTGGAAGAACCAAAAACAACACCTCAAGGGCATGAGCCAAAGGGAGAGATTTGAAGAGAACAAGAGGCAGATAGGTGCATTACTTAATGCGTGGATAACCTCTGATAGAAACGATAGATAATGAGCGATCAGCCAGTAAGATTTACACCACTCGGAAACCTTGACAAAGACTCTGAGTACAAACTTGTAGGCAAGGGTAATTATACTGATGCTCTTGATGTAATCAAGCAGGATGATGCTGGTCAGGTGTCAGGAACAATACAGCCTACACAGAGAAACAAACACGCTTTCTCGTTGGGTAGTGTTCAGGCACAAAACAAGAAGTATCGTGTAACTGTAGATGGCGATGCTACAAAGAGTCATGCGTTAAGGTTTGTATCATCCGACAATCAAGTTACAATAGTAAATGGGAGTGGGAGTAACAATGAGGTTGAGTTTAATGGTATTGTTTCAGATTTTTTAAACTCTTGGAATACCCAGACTCAACAGTATGCTGCTTTTCAGATAACAACTTCTGGAAATATTATTGAAATAGAGTTAACGCAATATTCTTATTATAATTGGAGTTTATTCAGTGTAGGGCAAGATGAGGTTCAAGTAGAGTGTATTCAAGAAGCCATACCAACCAACCTTACTGGTAAGCTGAAAGACATTGGTTCTTACGATTTACTTGGTGATTTGTTTATATTCAGTACTACTCAAAGCGAAGAACCTTCAGAGTTAGAGGCTAAAATAATTAATGTTGGTCCACTTAACAATAACCCATCGCCTCCTCCAAACCTTATATTAACTGGACCTATAACCGAAATAACATTTGACTCTCCTCACGGACTTATACAAGGAGAGCAAATAAGAATACAAAACTCGCAAGCCGCTTGGTTAAACACAATTTTAATTGTGGATGAGGTCACTTCATCTTTATCGATAAATGTTGTAACTAACACTTCTTGGGGGCAGGTTTATCCAGAGTTTTCAGTAGGTGATGAGGTTGTAATTATAAACCCAACAGGGTTAGGTGAGATTGGAGTTTCTCAAAAAAACAACCAATCAGAGCAGTGGTCATACATTAGGTTGCTTAGAAGTGTTGAGTTCAATTTTGTTCAGACAAAAGACATAAGGTGCGATGGGAGACAAAAGATATCAAGTAAACATCTTTATTTTACTGATTTCTATAATTCAATAAGATCTTTTAAGTATAAAGGGGTATTTCAAGAGGACGGAGCGTTATCTTTTGTTAATAGTGAAAATATATACAGTTACGGAAATATAAACCTTGAAGTGCAGCTTTCGGATGTTTCTGGAGGAATTTACAATACTCTTTCTTTATCTTCTGTAAATCAAACAGGAGGGCAACTTGTTGCTGGTAATTATTATTTTTTCTATAGGTTTTACATAGGTGGTCAATCTCAATTTTGGGGTGCTTTACCTAACCCTGTTTCAATATATCTTAAAGACTTTCCAGATGACCCAATAAGATTTATTGTTGGAGATCCATCAACAACAGTAACATCAAAATCAATAAGTATTAGCCTTACTGGTGTTAATGTTAATCTTTTTGATGAGGTTGAATTTGCTGTAATAAGAGCCTTTGAAGATGGGTTTGATGAGCCTTTAATATTTACACCAAACAGATTGACTGCAACTGAAACTGTAAATGTTGACTATACTGGTTACGGAGAGGAGGTAATACCTGTAGATGTAGCAGAATTTTCTTTAGAATCACTTTCTGTTGCTGTACCAGACAAGGCGTATGATTTATCTATTATAGACGGCAGATTGGTTCTTGGGAACATAAAATACAAAGATATAGGTAATTTATCAGATTGGGCTGAAGCAATAACTCATTCATTAAAATACGAAGAAATAGGTATTAGCCCAATTAGAAGAAAGGATATCTATGAATCATACGTCAAGCCAGAGATAATAAACGAATACCCTTCTGTAACTTTAAACGAAATATATAGAGTTGGGGTTGAAGTTATTTTTTCAAACGGAGTAAAATCCCCTATCTATTGGGTGGATGACATAAAAATAGATTGCGAATCTACAAACACAGAAAATCCAAACAATGATAATAGAAGGATTTCTGGGTTGCCTAATTTTGAATTAACAGGGGATGTTGATGTTTCAGACGGAAACAATAACCAAGTAACAAAAGTTCCCTACATAGAATTTTCTAACATAAATTTAGAGTATTTATTTGGTGGTACTCCATTAAAAAATCAAATATCAGATGTTAGATTTAGACTCGCTGAAATAAAAAACAAAAGAAGTGTTTTAGCATCTGGTTTTGTTGTTATAGGAGTGGATGGTAATAGGATTTCTGAGGTTGTTCCAGATGCCTCTGGCTACACTCAAGACGGAAGCACTGGACCTGTTACATTTAGCATTAGTACTAATGATACTATTGCTCCAATCCCCTCATTTGCTGGATGGTATGGATTTAATAACCCAAATAACCAATTCTACGCTGAGTGGGATACAACTGAAATAGGCTACCCATTTTCAGACTTTCCAAACACTAATCCCCCTGGTCTTTTAGCAAACAATTGGACTCCATATAGAAAATATGCCTTTTTCTGTTCTCCAGAATTAACAAATGGAGAATTAGATGATTTTAACTTAACAGGTGCTGATAGATTAAATGTAATGTATCCTTTAAAGAGGGAAGGGGATTATGTTGTTGGGGATATATCGGATTGGTCTGTAGGTTCTCTATCTCCAAGAGAAAATATTTTTTTAGACTATGTTGCTAAAACAGGGTTCTCTAACCCTGCCGTAAGCACAAATCAATATGATATAGATTATTTTGAGACTTTTACTCCATCTCAGGGGATATATACTACAAATATTGACCCAACATCTCCAGGTGAAGAGGTTTCTAATCATTACAATACATTTGTAACAACACCAGTAGGGGGGGCGCCTGGACCAGTTCTACATCTTCCTAAAATGATGGTTTTTAAAACTGACCAAGGAATATATCCTGCTGATCTTCAAAATATACCATCAGAGGTTGCAAAGGATTGTGGTATATACTACGCTCAATTATATAGGGATATACCTAATAAGTATGGAGATATAGGAGACACGACATATATGTCTCAATACTCAAGTCATTCAGTGCAATCATTATTAGCGAATAGTGTGGCTAAATGTTTTTTAGGTGATGCTTTTATATACAGGGTCATAAATAGATGGCAATACCCAAGCTCCAATGCAAGGGGGGCTATAGGGTTATCCAATACTTGTCAGTCATACATAAATACTGCATTGATATTCCCTGAACCCACTTCAATGTTTTTTGATCAAGATACAATTAACAATTGGTTAGACTCACTTGAAGAGTATGAATGGAAATATAATCACGCTTATGATTATAGGTTCCCAATACAAGACTCCCTTGTTTACACCGAAGAGCTAATAGATTCTCTCAGTGACGCTCCAGCAAGAGTTATATTTAGCGAAAGAGATAATTACGCATTTACAGTAGACAGGATGAGGGATATTCCTGTTGCTAACTTTAAAGATTTAGACGGAACTTGGGGTCCTATATTTTCAGTAAACAACATAAACGGAGAGCTATTTACGCTTCAACCAAGAAAGTATCAGCTTCAATACTTCAACACAAGAGGAACGCTTCAGGGTTCTAATGATGGAATTGAAGTTTTAATTGGCGATGCGTCTGTTTTGGATAGGGATGGAAAATCACTATCATCTTACGGGACTAACCACGAAGGCTCAGTAATAAAAGGGTCAAGCCCAGGCGGTAAGGATGTAATTTACTGGTTCAACCAAGAGAATGGATTGTTTATGCGATTTGGTGCAGATGGAACTGTTGTTCTTTCTGAACGTAATGGTATCCGTTCTTTTTCAGCAAACAATACAAAATGGACCGAAAACCAAAACGTAGCCGCATTAAACTACGGAATCAGAAGTGTTTGGGATGATAGGTTCAAAGAGGCTATTTGGACATTTATAGGGGTTAGAGCAAATAAAGGAGTATGGGGAACATTACCCTCAAATCAACCATATTCAGAAGGAGATACGGTTACTGGAAATACATTTGATACATATTCATTTGATGGTATTCCTGACGTATATATATCTCTGTTAAACCATTTTCCTTTACCTCAAACAGAACCTGGGGTAGGAAGCGATTGGGAAACGCACTGGAAGAAGGCTGAAAATAACTCTGAATACTACACGGTATTTACGCTTGCATTTAATGAACTATCAAACGGATTTAGCACGTTTTACTCTCACTTACCAAAGACATACCTAAAGTGGAAGAACAAGTTCCTAAGTTCTCACCCAACAGAAAGAAGTGAGATTTACGAACACAGAAAAGGCTATGACAAGTGGTACGAGTACGAAGGTGTATGGAAAGAGTCAGAGCCGTATCTTGAGGGCGTAGTTAATCCATTCCCAGATCAGTCTAAGAAGTTCGTAGCTATTCAAGCACTTACCGACAATGTTCCTGACAGAATAGAGTTAAAAACAAAAGACCACGAATCATTCTTAGTCGCTACAGACTTTGACCCTGAAGATGATGCTTGGAGGACTCCTATTAAGAACGACATACTTACAAGCCAAACAAGCGACCCTAACGATGACACAGTTTCATTAATTGGCTCGTACATGAGGGTTAAGTTTAAGTTCTTCAACGGTGCTTACAACAAGATGAACAACTTGGTAGTCAAGGTAAGACAAAGACTTAGGAGAACTCAATCATAGAGTGTGCGTTGTTTTTTCGTATCTTTGAAGTTAGTCTATAACTAAACTTCATAAGCATGGCGTGGATAGGACCTGTGATAGGGGCATTAAGCGGAATTGTAACAGGAGCAATTCAAAAAAGAAAGGCGGCAGAAGCAGCACAAGCACTTCCTGACCCTATGAGTTTCTCTCCTACACCACAAATGGTTAAGGCTGAAGAAATGTTTGGTAAACGAGCAGAAATGGGTTTAGACCCAGCAGAACTGCGAGTGGCAAGACAAGGGATTACAAGAAGCAGAGGGGCAGCAGGAAGAATGATGGAGAACATGGGTCTTTCAAGAATATCTCAAGGTATGTCCAATATTTACGGAATGGATGCGGAGATGAATCTTGCTGCTTTGAACGCTAAGGCAAAGCAAGATGCTATGAATAGATATTTAGGTGTAGCACAAGGGTTCCAAAACATACAAGACCAAGAGGTTACTTCGTTTAATCAAATGCTAAACCAACAAAGAATGGCGCTGGGGGCTGCTGGGGCTTCTGGAGGCAAAAATATACTAAGCGGTATAGCTACAGGTGTTCAAGGTTTAAACACTAATCAACTTGCAGAGGCTTACGCAAACTCAGGAGACACGTATAACTACAATTTATACGGAGGGACTGGTGGGAGTAGCTTTGGAGGTGGAATGTTTGGGAGTTCGGGAGGTGGACTTGGATTTGGAGGAGCGTATTTAGATTCAGGATTTACAGGTGTCGATACCTCTCGCTTCGGTAGATTTGGTCCTAAGTAATAATATTAAAAAAACAACATGGCAAACGGAGGAGCTTTCGGCAACCCACTAACTACAGGTATAGCACTGAACTTCGAGGTCGATATGACCCCGTATCGTCAGATGATGAAGGACAACCTTGATTTTGCCAAAAATCAGGCTGCGAATATAAAGGCAAAACAAAAAGAGTTTAAGGATATACTAAAGAACATAACCTACGATGACTCTAAGATTCTAAAAAGACGTAGAGATGGCGCAAGGGTTAAGTACGCAGAGCTTATTAGCGATGCAATAAAGTTGCAGAAAGAGGGTGACTTTGGAGGTGTTCAGATGGCGATTGCAGAATTTGATAGCGGTATGCGTAATTTAGTTGATGAGAGAACTCAATTTGACGCATACGAAAAATTAGCTAAAGATGGAAAGCATTTCGTTAATATGGATTACATTAATGCAATACATGGAGAGAACGCAGGAGCCACTTCTGACGCTAATATACTCTTAAATCATGGAGATGAAATTATTTACGACTCAAAAAGTGGTACTTTTAATTCACACGCCATTAAAAGAGCAGACCCGTTAGCTTTTGTCAACAAGGTAATTTCGGGTATGCCTATGAAAGCACTTAAAGGCTCTAAGCCTGTATATATACCAGAAACAAGAGAGTATAAATACGACCTATCAAAAGTCGAAGACCCTGATGCGCTTTATGCGGAAATGGCAGCTACGTGGTTAGGCGGAGGGGAAAGTCATATTGAAACTATGAGGAGAGACATGAATCTAACTCCAGATGACCTTGACGGAACTGGAGCGATTGAGAATGCCACTGAGTATATGAGAATGTTGACCGAAAACAAAATACTCGGTGAAAGATATTCAAGCCCTCCCCGACCTCCATCAACCAAACATACTTACGGGGTTACCGATGATAATATTGGAGATGTAAGTTTCTCAGGAAAACCATCATCAGCAGTGTCTACAGAGAGTTCAACTCCAGAGCAGATAGAGCAAGCGAGAGTTGACAAGATAACAGGTGAAGTGCAAAAATATGTAACTGATGCTATAGCCGCAGACCCAGATAATGTGGAAGATAAATTAGCTATGGAGTCATATTTAGAGCCTTTTGGATTAAACATAAAGGTATCTGGAAGAGCTTCGGCTATAGGTAAAGAAGAAGTAGCAATACAAACAGAATCTGGTAATAATTTGGCATTCTTAGACCCTACCTCTAACACGTTTGTTCAAGACCTAACTAAAATAATTTTAGAAAACGGTACTGAAAGCTATCTTGAAACACAGGTCGGAACTCCCGAAACAACAGCCGAAGAGTTCCTTACTCCTGAGTCTGATTCATTCTTTGCCAATCTTGCTGGTGGCAAGACACCAATTACAGACTGGGCAATCCCTGCTGGGGCAACAGTTGTTTTAACTGGCGATCAGGGGGCTGTTGAGGTAAAACTAAAGAATGATATGACCTTTGATAAAGGTAAGTTCCAAAAAGCAGCTAAATACAAGGATAAATCTGGGAATACGGATACGTACTACGATATAATGTTCCCAATTGACCAAAGAGATAAGGAAACGTATTTCACCAATTTGTTTAATGATTCTGACGTTCTTACTGAATTTAAGATAAAAAGCCCAGACCAACTTCCAAAGTCAATGTATGTGAAGCAAGATAACGGTTTATTTAAAAGTCTTTTATCAGTCTTACAGAACAAGACTAACATAGGAAAGATGACTGAAGGTTCTCTAAAGAAAGCTATGGACAAGTTTATGAAGCCTATGTCTACGTCAGGAACGGCATCAAGCGGTGGAGCAGCAAGAAGAACAGAGATAAAGGAATCTGAAATAGCAGCAGCAGCCGCTGCTGCTGGTCGTTCTGAAGCAGAATACAGACAACTTCTAATAGATAATGGAATTAAAATAGTACCATAATATGGGTTTTCAAAGCACAGTAAGTTACGATGAGTTTGGTATTGCTATTAAATCAAAAGACGAAGAGGTAGCTGTTGATGAGTTTGGCATTCCGATAAAAAAAAAAGAGTCAACCGAACCGACTCAGCCAGTTCAGACTCAGCAAGTTCAGGAACAAGAAGTTCAACAATCTCCAACTCAGGACGCTCCTTTACTCGGTCTTGGAGCTGTTTCGGAACAAGCTACAGCATCTCCTTCAGTTGGTCAAGGAGTTCTTAGGGATGTAGACCAAACACAGACTACGGATGGTGAATTAGACGCAGTTAAGAAGTCAATAGACCGACCTCTTATGGCGGCTCAAGATAGAGCTAAACAAGAATCTCAATCAGGTTCGTCACTAAACCTTTCAAGAACAGAAAAGTTCGTTCCGTATGACATATCTGAGCCTGAAATTACAATAGATGAAGAAGCTGAAGATTATATTCCTGACGAATTTGGGGCTTACTCTACAAGCTACGAAGAAGTTGTAAAGGACAAATCCCTACTCGCTCAGTCTGAGGTTAAAAAACAAGCCCAAAAAAGAGCTTTAAAACACGAGATAGCAAGAGATCAACTTTTAAGTGTTGACGTAAAAGATAAATTGTTTGATAAGGATTACACAGACAGTCTTTTAGATACGTATGCCCCCAAGGACATAAAAACAACCACTACTGGTTCTTATCAACCTGGTAGGATTACTACGGCTGATGAGTTTGTTCGTGACCAAGAAAAGGTAGACGAGTATCAGGTCGCTCTTAATGCAGCAAAAAAGCAAGTAGTGTCAGAAAAGCTTTCCAACATAATGGATAGCGGTGACACAGCATTCCAATCCGCAGAGTTAGACATTGACAAGGCAATGAACTCATGGCTTGAAACAACCAAGGATCTTGAGACTAAAGAGGCTAGGAAAGACCTTACATTTATTGAGGACTTAATTCTTGATGACGAATACATTAAAAAAGGTGCAGATATAAGCACTGTACACGACATACTCCAACCTGGGTATGTTGGTGGCGCACAAGGTATTTTTGATTCCGAGATAGATAAATTTGTAGAGGAAAACTTAGAAGACCTTAACATAGAAAGTGACGAGGAGAAAAAGATGATGAAGGTTCATCTTAAAGAAGTTTACAAGAGCAAGAAAAAATTAGACAAGGCTGCTGGACAGGTTGCTAAAAAACTTGGTTTTGATGCAGATGATGTGACTAAGGATTTTGATAAGATTGTAAAAAAAATCACAGGTTACGAATCGGAGATTAAGTCGTTATACACTCCGTATGAAGCAAAAGCCAAACAGGTTCAAAAAGACATGGTGCTTGAGTTTGAGAAATCACAGGACCGTATTTTTAATAGAATATCTCAGTCTGAAGAGTACAGTAAATTACAAAGTGAACTTCAGGGAAAGGTGAACTCTGGTGAAATGACAGAGGCAGAGGCAAACTCAGCATTAAACCAAAGGATAAACATTATGATTTCTGAAAGCCCAGAGGCAACTCAGCTTCAGAAAAAATATCAGGGCGTTCTAAGTAGTTATGAGTCTCAGTTTGAAAAAGAGACAAGTAGAATATTTAGCAATATACAGGCTGAAATAGAACAGGCAAAAGACCTATCAAGCAAGGATGAAGAGTACAGGAAGATGCTTTCTGAAAAGGTGTCTGAAATGTATGATGCTGAGAAGGCTGAAATAGAGTCTGATTGGGAAAACCTATACTTTGGTGGTGGTCAGATGAGAGGATTAAAAACTGGTCTTGGTACTATTGCTTCAATGATGTCTGGAGGTTCTGAAATGTTCTTTGGAGAGACTGAGTTCAGTAAGAGTCTTACATCGGTAAATAATCAAATTCAATCAGACAATCCTTTAATAGACCCAGGTGAGTTTAGCTGGACGGAAAGTCCATTTGACGCAGATTGGTGGGCTACAAGAGTCATGCCGTCTGCCCCAATTACATTCTCACTATTGGTTCCAGGTATGGGTGTGGGTGCTGGAACAGCAGCACTTGCAACAAGGATTGGTCTTACTGGTCTTTCTCGTGCGCTTATAGCTGGTACTGTGTCTGGTACAGGAATGAGGGCAATGGAAAGCTTTACGGAGTCATCTTTACAGTACTACGACCTTATAGAGAGAGGTGAGTCTGTAGAATACGCCTCAGTAGAGGCTTCTAAAAACTATAGGGACCAAATGGGGGCTGTAGTTTTTGATGTAGCCGAAATGACGTTTATATTCCTCCCAGTTGCAAGTAGACTTGCCGCAGTAGCTAAAGTTGCTGTACAGGTTCCATTAAACTCAGTAGAAGAGCTTTACCAAGAAGAAATAACTGCCGAGGAAATTGCCCGAAAAAGGTACTTAGAGGGTGGGCTTACTATGGAGGAAATTGAGACAGGGGTTACGGAGTACGAAAAAGTATTTTCTGGTGGAAAGTTCAGCGATATGTACAACTTCGCCAAAACAAAGCAGGGTCAGGAGGTAATGGCTATTGGCGGAATATATGGTGGTGCATTTGGCGTTACTTCATTTGGAGTTCCAGGCGTAATTGATGGTGACTGGCAACGAGCAAACTCACAAAGAAAGCTTAACAACTTCCTTAACGAGGAGATTGTAAAGTATTCAAGCACTGAAATTGTTAGAAACGCAGAAGGTAAACCACTTGAGTTCGGTAGGGGTGGAGTTGTCCGTGGTCCTGCCGAGACAATGCAGGAAGCTAAAAACAGAAGAATCTGGCAGCTTAAGGCTACTCTTGACGAGATGCAGATGAAGGGTCTTATCAATGAAGATGACACTAAACTTGGTAAAAAGCAGATTGACTTTACCTTTGGTGTTGCTGACCAGATGCCTGTAAATCTTCCTCTCGTTACCCGTGGTCAGTTACTACAGAAACTAACGGAAATAGAGGAGCTTGAACAGGGACTTGAGGGTATGACTAACGAGACTCTTATTGGCAATCAAAAGAAGAAGATAGCAAAGCTAAAGAAGGAGTCTGAAGAAATAATTGGCGGAACTGCAAAGGGCTACTTTATAAATAATGTGAGCGTTACACTTGAGCAGTTTGTAAAGATAGCTACAAATCCAAAGTTCGCAGAGGATGTTGTTAATGGCAATGTTGATATTGTCATAATGAACGACCAAGAAACTCAGGAATCATTTGCAAATGCTGTTAAAGAGTACAAGACTGAGCCAAGAGTATTTGAAACCCCTACAGATGAAAAGTACGCTGTAGTAAACGAAGGCAAGGGAGAGGGAGACAGGGTTCTTACTAAAACAGAGTACGATGAGTATGTTGCTCCTGCCCAAGAAGAAAAAACAAAAGAGGATAAGTTAGCTAAAGATAAAGATAGAAACGAACGTATAGAGAAGGCTCTTGCGATACTTGAGCCTATAGCATCTTCGAGAGAGGAGCTTACGGTAGACCAACTGACAGAGGTGTCTGAAATCATTGGCGAAGAACTCGCTGGAGAGTTGATATCAGATCAAATCAGCAAGGCTCCTGACGCTGTAGACCTATATAACCTATTAGACGATAATAAAGTAAAGATAGATGATACGCAAACTACCGAACAAGAAGCTGTGGTTGAAGAGGCTGCACCTGCTGAGGAGGTTGTGGTTGAAGAGGCTGCGCCTGTTGAGGAAAAAGAAAGAGGGTTCTTCGGTAAAACACTTGACAAGGTATTCAAAAAAGAAAAGATTGATGAGGATGTTCAGCTAACTGAGGAACAAAAAGAGCAGGGTATTCAAGAGGTTTATGATGAACAGGTAAAATATTTAGAAAGCAGAATTGAGAAGGCTCAAAAAGAAGGAAATAGTGTTCTTGATAATATGTACAAAATAGACCTTGAGGGACTTAAGTCTGAATCTCCAAGGCAGTATTTAGAAAGAGATTTAGAGACACGGAAAGGAATGCCTAGCTACTACTCGGAACAAGCAAGTAAAAAGAATGCTGGAATTTACAACAAACAATTAGTTCAAGAGTCAGTTGATAGAATCTACCAAATAGAGAAACTGTTAGGCATAACAGCAACAGAGCAAGAGGTAAAAGCAAGGCAGGAGATTATAGACTCCACGCCAACAAGAGCTGAATTAGAGGCTCAAATACTATCTGAATCTCAAACATTAGAAATAAAAGACGGTAAAATAGAAATAGTCAAGTCAGTTGAACTTGGCAAAGCACCTACAATTAAAACAAAGGATGCTCCTAAAATAGAACCCCTCACCAAAGAAGACGCAAAGTCGGAAGAAAAAGTAAAGGAGTTCGTTGAAGAAAACTTGTCTGACGAGAAGAAGAATGAAGAGGCAGATAATGAAATAGAGTCTAAGTCTGAAGAAGAACTCAAAGAAGACGTTCCTAAAGTATTAGAATCAATCTCTGAATCAGAAAGAGAGAGACTTGACAGAGAGGCTAAATTCAAAAAAAAGTCTACTGTAGATTATGTTATTGACTACCTAAAAGGTAAGTTAAAGAATGTCAGACAGTCAATCAAGAATATCCTTGAGAAGATTAAATCGAATTATAGAAAGGTAATTATAGGTACTACTATAATAGTTGATTTAGCTACAATGGGAACTGGCGTTAAGCTTGCAGAACCAAAGGTCAAAGATGCATTTAAGGAATCTATAGAGTTCGTGTCTCCAATAGTTAAAGAAGTTTCCAAAAGTAGTATATTGTCTTTTGCTGAATCAAATAAAGAATCGTTTTCATTAATCAACGAAACTGTTCAGGCAAGTAGTTTATCTGAATCAATAAAAGGAAATTTTGCAAATGTTGCATCTCAGTCTGGAGCAGTTAAGGGTGTAAAACAAGAAGTGTCACTTACAAAGCAAGGGATTACAAAAGAAACAGACGTTATTGACGATAAGTTTTTAGACACACAAACATTCAATGAAAATATAAGCGTTTCAAAAGAAGCTACAACTAAATTGCCTCAAGTTAGATATAGAGAGCAATTTCCAGCATCAAGAGGAACAGAATATGTTATTGGTGGGAATACCAATGAAAGAAAAGGTAAAGACATTGAGGGCATTGAGAGAGTATCACACTTTATGTTGGATGGGAATTTTAAAGAAGGTGTTGATTATACCGATAAAGATTATGAATATTTTAAGTCAGGAGATCAATACAGATATACAGGAAACAGGGGTATTCACAGAACTGGCATTGAAACAGATGGATATGTTCCGTATATATTAAATAGGGCTGGTGATCGTGCTATTGTTACATACAAAAGATACTCTGAAATATCTAAAAGTAAAGACGTAAACCAAGTCCTTAAAGATGGTAATATTCTAACGCCATTACGTCAGTTTAAATTTGGAGACATAGATTGGGATAGAAAGCCAATAAATAAGGAGGTTAAAGATGGTGGAGATAGGGTTTATAAATCTGCTGTTGAGTTACTTCTAAAAGACAATGTTCCTAACCCATACAGAGAAGGGAGATTAAAAGGAGATGGAGGTGGTAAAAAGGACTTACACCCAAGAGGAACGTACATATTTTATACGCCAGCTTCTGGAGAAGATGCTTACGGAAGATATAATGGAGGTTCTTTTGTTTTCATTTTTGATTACAAAGGCGAGACATTTGTAAGAGATTTTGCTGGCAGTATTACTGATGTAAAGGCAGAGGGAAGAGATATAGCTAAAAAGTATAGAATAAGTGAAAATGACATAACAATTGGTTTTCACGATGCAGGTAGTGTAAGTACAAAATTAAAAGCCACAAACGGAAAGTTAACTGATAGTGATATTAAAAAAGTAAACAATAAGGGAGTTGTAACTAATTTCTTAGGCAAGCCAACAGAAAACAAAATACCAAGAGATGAGCCAGGCGATGCTCCAATTGGTCTTATGGCACTTCCATTACTGTTCGGTGGTGTAAAAAGAAAAAGAAAACCCTTAGAGGACACTGATGCTGACAAAGTAGTAACAGAATGGATGGGAGATGTGCAGAAGATTTACGATGCACAGAAGACTAAGAATAAGGAAGAAGCAAGAAATCAAGCCGCTGTTAATTTAGCGTTAAGCGGTAAACTGGATGAACTCGCTCCTGACCAAGTAAGTAAAATTCTTGACGCTATAAAGAAAGAGACTGAAGTTATGGGTAAGAAGTGGAGTGTTTCCACATTGTCTGAACTTGAGGGTCTTACACTTAAAGAACAGTTCAAGCAAGGTTTTGAAGAGTATGTTGCCGCAATGAAGCAGAAAGAGTCTGATAAGATTCAAAAAGCAAAAGAAACTGCTCAAGGCAAGATAGATGCAGTTAAAGAAAGAACTGCAAAAGCCGTTGAGAAAATAAAGGCTAAAAAAGAAGCTGAAAAAATAGAGTACAAAGACAAGATTGAAAAGCTAAAGAAAGAAAGTAAAGCCGACAAAGAAGCAAGAGAACTTTTTGCAGCAATTGTAAATGACATCGCTAAAGATGCAGGTCTTTCTCAAATATCAAGAAATAAAGCCTCTGAACTTCTAAAATCTTCAAGAGATGTAAATGCAGAGAACATTGAAAGGTTACTTGAAAAAGCTGTTCGTGTAATAGAATACGAATATAAAAGAAACATTGTAAAAGAGTCAGACAAGAAAATAAAGGACTTTAATAAAAATATTAAAAAGAACAAGTTTGGTACTTTAACTCAAGCAGCTAAAGAACTTGCTGGGATAACCACTGAAGATATACCTATCGGATTACTCCCAAGGTTTGTTGATGTAATAGATGGTGTTTCAAAGAAATCTCCTTCAGCTAAAGACCTTGAGGAGCTTGCTAAATTTATGTCTGAGTTTAAGAATGAACTTGACCAGCAAATAACTGACATACAGTCTTTTGCAGATGTGCTTAATGATTTCAAGACTCAAGAAGAAACTGAAAAAATAGATGATTATTTAAAAGAAAACGGTTTTTCAGAATCACAAATAGAGTTCTTCAAGAACAACAGAAAAGCTATAAACGCTGCATACAAAAGTTTTTACACTAAAGAAGGGAAAGACCTAACCGCACAAGAAAAAGCACAAAAGATATCTGAGCAGATGCTTGAAGCCAAAAAGGTTTTTAGGGAGATGGAAGCTGACGGTGACGCAAAGGTTGATATGAACAAGTTCAAAGGCAAAGTTCAACAAGAAGTGAATATTGCTGAGTTCTTTAATAACATAAAAGCGTCCGATATAAACTACCTTTCAAGAACAGAAGCAAACAAACTACCTGTTGTTTTTGAAAATCTTAACCGTGGCATGGTTACAAATGCAACTTTTAAGATTATGAATAGAATTAAAGGCGGAAGGATTCTTGATTCTTTTGTGAAGTTAGACCCTAAATCTCCAATCAAAAGAGTTAAGACAAAAGATGAGCTTTTTGAGTCTTTTGTATCTAATGCTGGGGAAATTGCAAAATTAGATAGGGTTTTTGATCCTGCCACATTAAAGAACTCAAGAGATCTTGCAAAAGATATTGAGAAAAAGGTTCTTGACTACGCTGATGAGGTTATAAAAGGGCTAAAAGGAAAACCATTGTATGAGCAAATAAGCAAGGTAATAAGACCACTTGTAAATGCAAACACACGTACAGCAAAATTCCACGAAAAGGCTAACGAGTTGTTTAATAAAATGGATGGGAGTCCTTTACATAACACAACTCTTATGTCTGTATATTTTAGGTCAAGAGAGTTTGACTTGAACCCAGACAATGCCAAGATAAGAAATCCTCTTGACTACATAAATAAGACATTAGAAAGCTCAAGTTTATCAGAAAAGAAAAGAGCTGTACTTAGCGGAATAAAAAACGAATACTTTAGAAATGGAAAGCCATTAACAAAAAATATGCTTTCAGTTATAGAGAAGAGTAAGGGTGGTCCGTTGATTGACTTTATGGATAAGGTTATGGCTGAATCAAAAGGCGATGTGAGATTTATGTCTGAAGTGATTGAGTCAAGCCCTGTTGATTTTTTTATGGGATACCAGCCAAGGTCAACAATTAAAGGAAAGAAAAGTATTGAGGATTTATTATCTGATGTTTCCAACAATGTAGGTAGACCATCTTTAAAAACGAGTGCCGTAAAATCAAGGGAAACAGGAGCTAACGCTCTTAGCTTTGATGCAATGGATGATTTTATGCGAACAGCAGCATCCATCGATTTACAAAGAAGTATTGCTCCTGCTTTGGCAGAATTAAATGCATTTATATCTGAAGCAAGTAGAAGCGGAAACGCTGACGCTAAAATATTTGCAGACACTTTAAAAAGGGTAGTTGAATCCTACGTGAAAAATACCTTATCAAGAGACTATAAGCAAAAGGGTCTTTTCGGAAACATTTATGATTCAATGGGCAGAAAGCTAAAGAAAAACACTTTAGCTGGCATATCTAAGGCTACTGTTGAGTCACTTATTCAATTAGGTAAGATACATATTGATGAAGATGCAAGTAATGCGTTTTATAAGAACGCATCTATGAAAAGAGATGTGTCTAATCAACAAGTTTTAGAAGCTCTAAACTCTATTCACGTAGCAAGGGCAGGAGTACTTTCTTCTGAAATGTCAAGAAAAAGGTCATACATAACAGACGCTGTAAGGAGAGGTGATTCAAATAAAGTTGAAGAATTAATATATTCTGCGTCAAAAACCATTCCTGGTAAAGTTGTATCAGGCGTGGATGATTTTATGGGAGATTTTAATACGGCACTTATAAAGTTCCCTGACCTTATTGGGACTGTTCAGTCTGCAATAGGGGGAGCCGCTATTAGGTTTAAGGAAATTACAGGTAAAGAACTTGATTTCGACAAGCTTGTAAAAGACCCTGAATACAGGGCAAAATATAAAGATGAACTTGAAGCTTCAATAGCATATGGTGATCAGTTAGCAACAAGAATGGGTGGACCTGGCTCTATGGAACAAAAATCTCTTCAAGATATAAAGGGTGGCAAGATTTGGGATGCGAATAGGTTTGTTAGGTCATTTTCCACAAATGAGAATGAGCAAATTCTAAGTGCAGTTACTACTCTTGGCGTACCTACGTTGTCAGAAACAATTGGCAGAGATAAAGGAAGGCAGCGTGGAGCTGAATTTGAAAACAAGAGAAAAGCAGCAAGAGGACTTGCATCTTCTCTTTTTGGTCTTGGAGCTTACACAAGCTTTAGAATGGCACTTGGAACTTTAATTCTTGGTATGTTCGGTGCTTTATTGAATGGTGATGATTGGGATGAAGAATTTGATAATTGGGATTGGGATGTATTTAAAGCAAGGGTTCTTGGGGACTCTGTTTGGACTGCTTTATTTGGGAAGTTTGGAGTTATAGAGTCTTTAGTTGCGCAGTCACTTATTGCTTATGGAGTAAGACAAGCATATAAAGAAAGGGGCAAAGAAGAGCTTGGAGAGAAGATTGCTGATGGTATGTTTTACAGTACGGTAAGCCAAGACGATAAAGCAACTAAGGAATGGAAAATGTTAGGTCCAGAAGGAAAGCTTTTAGGTAGTATTTTGGAAACTGTATATGTGGTTGCAGATGCTTATGAAGAAGAAGATTTTGACTTGCTTTCAAGCCCAAGCTTTAAGAATAACATTTTTACAATAGCAAAAGGGGTTTCTAATTTAGGGGCGGCTCAAGACGTAGGAACTGGGGTAAGAAAAAGGTGGTACGGAAGAGATGAAAATAGAAAGGTAAGGGAGTCATTTGGTAAAAACGGAGATTCCAAAATAGTAAACGAAGTAGAAAAAGAAGTTTTAAGGCTCTACAAAGAAACAAGAGAAAGGTCTGTTATGCCTTCAATGATAAAGGATAAACCAAGAAAAATAACGAAAAAGGGAGTAAGCGTTGATGTTTTTATTCATGGATTTTCGGTTAAAGAACTTCAAAGGTTAAAGGGAGACTTTATTAGGCGTGAATCTGAAAAACTAATTAATACAAGAGATTATAAAAACGTAAGTGATTCTAAGAAAATAAAATTACTCAAGAGTATTTACGGTAATTGGAGTAGGTCTGAGTCCATTAACAGCGTTTCAAAAGGCAAATACAAAAGTATTGATGATTTCTACAAGCACAATGACAACATACTCAAGTTTGAAAGATCGTTAAGATAACACTTCTAACGTACACAATGTTATATCCTCAAAATTCCGTACCTTTGAGTTATGCCGAAAAATTCTAATAAAAACAGTAGAGCAAGGGCAACAATGAAGCGTTTGGGGATTAGTGGCTTTAATAAGCCTAAGAGAACTCCGTCTAACGCTAAAAAGAGCCACATAGTAATGGCTAAAGATGGCGATAAGACCAAGCTAATCCGATTTGGAGAGCAAGGTGCGTCAACTGCTGGCAAGCCTAAGAAGGGTGAGTCAGAGAAGATGAAGAAGAAACGTGCGAGTTTTAAAGCTCGTCACGGAAAGAATATTAAAAAAGGTAAAATGTCTGCTGCGTGGTGGGCTAACAAAGAAAAATGGTGAGATATGAAGTACGGTAAGATGTCAGGAACAAAGAAATCTTCTGCAAAGAAGTGCAAGAAGCACGGTAAGGCTAATTGTAAATCATGTAAAAAACGATAAGCAATGGCTATAAGTGCTATATCACATACTGTATGTCTTGATTGCAGTGAGAACGAGTTCGTTGTAACTGGATCTATTACTGGAGAACCTACTGAATCAGTAACAAACAGTCTATCTGTTACTGATCCAAATGGAAACACTGTCGTTTACGACAATGCTACGTTGGGAAATGCTTTGTACACTACTCCATTTACTTACACTATATCTGCTGGTAGCACTATCATAACAGGTGGTGGCTCAGTTAGTCAAGCGACATTGAATTGGACTACTACTGCAAACACTACATACTCATTTATACTGAGAACAATGGTGAATGGGTACGTGCAGGATTATCCTTTGTCTGTTACGACAGGAGCGTCACCAACAGCTACTGAGATAGGGGATGGGTTAGAGGCTGCTATAAATGCTTTGCCTTCAGGGTTAGGGCTTCAAGATGTTATTTATACGTCAGGAACGTCACTAACAATTCAAGGTCAGACAAACTACTACTTTGGAATCGATGCGTTAGTCAACCTAACTGCAAGTGGCATTACGCCAAGCCCATCAGGGTCTTCAAGCGCAACATTTACAGACGGTAAGTACATGGTAACATGGTCGCTTACAGATAACTCTGTAACACATAATTCAGTAACAGAGTCCTACTTCCTTTGCGATGTAGAGTGTTGTGTAAGAGGCAAGATGTCGGCTATTGATGTAGACTGCGACTGTACGGGAGATAAGGCAACAGACGCTGCTATAGAGGCTATGCTAATGTTGCAAGGAATAAAGGCTGCTGCCGCTTGCGGAAAAGATGCAAAGGCAGATAAACTGCTTGTAGGATTACAGGCTATATGTAATAATGATTGTAAAAGCTGTTAAAAAATGAGTTGTAATTCTTGTTCAAATATAACACTACCTGGAGTTGTGGGACCTGCTGGTGCGCCTGGTGCTGCTGGTGCTGCTGGTGCGCCTGGTGCTGCTGGTGCTGCTGGTGCTAACGGTACTAACGGATCTAACGGAACCAATGGAACGTCAATAATAGAAATTGACACCACTTTGGGTGCTGGTATAACTTCTCAGACAAGCCCAACAACTCCTCAAAAATCATTTAATATCCCTGCAAATACATGGCAGAATGACGGGGATATGGTTGAGATGGAAATTATGGCGGTAGGTGAGGAGTTTGTTAACCTAGTAGCTCTGCCTTCACACAAAATTTACCTAACTATTGGAGAAGCACCTGGGACTGTTTACCCGATTGACATTAGCACTTTAGGAACGGCTTGGTTTGGTGCTGGATACACATTTTCAAATTCAAAGTTTGAGCCTTTTTTCCATTTAAAGACACAGTTATCTATGTCTTCATCAGGTACAATTACTCCAATTACAGATACTTACATGACTGAAGGGCTTTACACTGATGAATCAACAAATATTTTTGGAGACGTAAAGCTTTTTGATAAGCAAAGAGGGGCTAACCTAACCAGTGTTCCAGTTGGGTCTGATATTCCGATTAAAGTGTATTTGGTAAGCGCAGACGGAAGTGTAAATATGAAGCTCTTCTACTTTAAACTAACATCATACAAGGCGTAAAATGGCATTAAAAAACATACAAACACTTACGGCTTTAACAAGCGGAACACTAAGTATTAACGTAAGTAAAAATCCAGCCGCAGCTATTGATATGGCTTCAATAGCGAGGGTGTCTGGAGTAGTAACTTTAACTGGAAACCTTAATATTTCCCCAACTGGTACACCTTCAAGAGATACCGCTATAAAAATTCTATGGGAGGCAGCCGTTACAATAACGCCTTCGTCAGGTGATCAAGTTGTTATATTTGGCGAAACTGTTCCTGATGAATTAGTTGGAAGAAACTTTATAGCTGAATGCGTTTATGACGGAAGCGGAGGACCTTGGGTGGTAAACATACTACCTGACTTTGCAGGTGTGGGAATAGTAGCAGCAGACAGGATTGCAGCAAATGCAGTAACAACCGCTAAAATTGCTGACGATGCAGTAACTCTTGCTAAGATGGCAGGACTTGCAAAGGGGAATATTATTTATGGTGACGCATCTGGTGACCCTGCAAGTGTTAATTTAGGTGCTGTTGACGCAAACTTAGTAGTTGGAGATACCACTAACGGAGTGGCTGTTGTCGCTATGAGTGGTGACGCTACTATTGCTAAGACAGGAGCATTGACAATTGCAAACAACGCAGTTACTACCGCTAAGATTTTAGATGACA